>Ga0160502_100022_pt1 | contig 265097 bp, 251 predicted proteins | sample DIDnMG_14_FD_108237 | JGI IMG/M metagenome (GOLD analysis project Ga0160502, IMG submission 108237) | Enriched soil microbial communities from UW Madison campus, WI, USA - DID2933_E24_Xylan MG | ecosystem: Environmental > Terrestrial > Soil > Unclassified | place: USA: Madison, Wisconsin... | reverse complement strand
GATGACCAGCTTCTGGCCCAGAGCGCCTTGCATGAACACGTAGACATAGCCCGGTCGCAGCGCGCGCAGGGTGTAGGCAGAGTGTTGCAGCGGCCCGAAGCCTTGTTCGAGGTTGAAGCCTGCGTCGGCATAGCGGCAGGCGGGCATATCGCCGGTGCGCGGCACGATGGCGTAGCGCACCGGCAGGATGGGGATGCGTGCGCTACAGGCCGGCCCGGAGGTGGCGCTGCTGACACTGGCGTCATTCATGGACGGGCTCCTTGCTTTCGATCAATGCGTGCAGTTCGCGGAGGCGGCTCTGGGGTGACTCCTTGAGGTTGGTGTAGATCTTCCCGGCCTCATCGTTGCTCATGAGCCACATGTGCCTGGCGATCAGCCTGATGAACTGCCCGGCGACTTCCTCGTCGCGAAAGTTGAGGGCTTTCAGTTGCGGCAGCAGGCTTTCAATCCAGTGCCTGATGTCGGCCAGTGTGTGGCGGTCGTGTTGTGGCAGGGCTAACACCTCGTGTGCCAACGTGAGCACGAAGTGTTCATGCATGCCTGCTTGCAGCCGCTCAAGTTCAAGTTTGCGCAGGGAGAGTGGGGCTTGCGAAAAAGAACGGGCAGTGGTCGGGCTGCGTTCAAGTGTTTTCCACTCGTGAGCCGGCCCCCAGTTGACTCGCCAGGCTAGCGAACACACAGGCCCAAGCCAGGTAGTCCGATGGTCGTCATCCAGCGCATCCAGCCAGGCTGCAAGGTGGTCTGGCTTGAACTGGAAAGTGGCCAGCCCCCGATCCGGAAGCGAGATCTGTACAAGGCTGGAGAAATGGTCTGCCAGCTCGGCAAAGCCAATATCGGCATTCAGTGCGATGGCACCGCCAATGGGCATCCAGGTAGATATTGCATGAGCAAGCAGTTCGGGCGCGTCTGACACGTTTACCAGCAACGGCCCAAAGTCATGGCGGTCATCTACAGCACTACCCCGCCACAGCCACGCATGCTGGGTGTTGCGGCTGACTTCATTGATAAGTTCAAGTACCGAAGGGGCATAGGCCGGGACCAGCTCGCCATTCGGGAGTATCTGGGATATTGGCTGGTAGGCCGAGTGCTCGAGCACAATGGTCATGAGCAGCAGAAAGCGCGCATTGTTCCCGAAATGCACGCTTGGCAGCGTGTTTGAGGGCGCAGTTTTCATTGACCTTGCCCTCTGATGCAGCGGCAGTCGGGCAACGGGCAGGAACCATCGGGGCGGCGACCGCACTGACGATCCAGCGGGTTGCCATTGACCGGCGCACCACTGATGGAAAACAGGTTGGTTGCCCCGTCTGCCGATTTCAGCATCTGGCCGTTGATTCGTATTGTCGGGCTGTCCAGGGTGATGCCTGTTTCATCGATCTGAATGGAGCCCCCAGGGCCTTTGATGATCACAGCTTCTGCTGTGCAAAGCTCATAGCGGCGGGTACGCCTGCGGATTTCGCCCCGGGCTTCAAGCTCGGCATGCCCCTCGACCTGCTGCTCGAGATTGCCGCCGATACTGGTGTGGTGATTGGCTGCGATCTGGTCGTGGCGGTGATTGCCGATGGCTTCAATACGATCCTTGGCTATCTTGATTGTCTGGTTTCGACCAATGTCGAGAGCGGCGTCATGCCCGATAGTGACGCGCTCATCATTGCCAACCGTTTCAGTGCGGTCACGGCCGATCAGAATCGATTCGTCGTTATTGACCTGTTCCTTGCGGTCATTGCCGACCTGAGTCGTCTCATCGTGCCTGACCACAATGTTCTGGTCCTTCTGTGCATGTATGTAGACTTCTTCCTGGCCCAGTTCATCTTCAAAACGCAGTTCGTTGAAGCCATCGCCCTTATGCGTCTGGCTTTTGATCGTCATACGTGTTTTGTGTCTGGGCAGGTCGTAGGGCGGCAACTGATCACCGCAGTAGGTGCGCCCGGTGATGATTGGCTGGTCGGGGTCGCCATTGACGTACTGGATGATCACGTCCTGGCCAATACGTGGAATAGCCATCGAGCCCCAACTGCCTCCGGCCCAGCCTTGGGATACCCGCACCCAGCAGGAGCTGAATTCGTTGTCCTGGCTTTCACGGTCCCAAGGGAAGCTGACCTTGACTCTGCCCCATTCATCGCAATAGATCTCTTCACCGCGCGGGCCTACGACGGTCGCCATGTGCGGCCCGTCGACGCGAGGTTTATTCAGCGGAGCAGGGCGCCACTCCGTTCTGCCGGGGACGAGCTGTGCGATCTGCTCGTAGCGTGTGCTCTGGTCGACGCCGGCGGCTTCTTCTTGCAGGCTGGTGAACTGGCTGCCTTCATGAGTGACCGTAGTTACTCGCCAAAGCACGTTGAAATCAGCGCGCGGGTGGCCTCCAAGTGTAAAACCGAGGCCGGGCTGCAGGCGTACATCATCACCCCCGACTTCAGCAACACGCACATCGTGTCGCAGTGCGGTGATGCGGTTTTCAGTGAACGGTTTGCCAACGGCATCGCGCTTGTAGCGGCCAGGGTAATCGAAGCGTTCGTACTCGCTGGATTGATGTTCCAGGAAGGGGCCGGCGGCTCTGTGCTCCTGGCGATAGGCCGGGTTGGTGAAGGTGTAGTCGCGCTGAACCTGACGTGCCGTGCGCACCTGCTCGCTGTAGCGCAAGCGCCGCAGGCAGGGTTTCGCCTGGGCGCCACCGCTATTGGCTCTATAGAGGACCGTATTGGGATCGAGCAGCCCGTCCACTTCGAGAAAGCGCTCGTCTTCATCCTTGGCCTTTTTGATCCCATGGCTGATCAGGCCGAGCGATTGCAGCCGGTCTGTGATGATCAGTTTGTGGAGTTTTTCACTGTGCTCGAAGCGGTAGATGAAGCCTTCTTCAGCAGCCAGGCGAGCGATGAACTCAAGGTCGGTCTCGCCGGCCTGAACGCAGAATTCGCGAATCTGGTGGTCCATGCTTGCCCGCAGTTCGTACTGTGCGATGCCTTGGCGCTGGAGCATCAATTCAAGAATTTGCGGAACGGTCTTGTGCTGGAAAATACGCCAGTTCGAGCGCAGGTTGGCGCGCGCCAGTTGCGGTTCGACTACCGCGCTATAGCGTGTGCGATGAGGGCCACTGTCGCCTTGGTTGAACGTGCTGATTAGACCATGGACATACCGCAAAGGGCAGTTTGCACGGGAGATGGTGAACAGTGCAGGTTTGTCGAGTAAATGACCGAAGTCTAAATCGTTTTCATGGCTGATCAATTCCAGCTCTAATTGGAAATTAGTGCTAATGCCTTCCTTGAGTGTAAAGGAAGCCACCTCGAACTCTAATCGGCTAGCGAGAGGTCGGAAGCTGTAATGCAGGTCAGATTGGCTAGGCATAAGAATTCCTTGTCTGCCGTCTGATAGTTTGAAGGGTGCCCAGGCAGCAAGCTGCCCGGAACACCCGGTACCTTAGAGGAGTGTTGGCGTTTCAAGTCTTTTGCCAGTCATCGGATCCTTCGGTGCCGCAGACCTCATGGCATTCTGTGATTTTCCGGTAGGAGAACCAGACTTCAACCTCCTGGTGCCGGGGCGTCGGTGTATCTTCTTGTGCGTGGGGCTGCTCGGTTCTCAGTTTGATGATGGTCGCGTCCGTAAGTGTAGTTCTGTAATACAGCTCATTTGGATCTTCGCTGGTTGCTCTGTATTGTGTGATTACAACTTCTGGGAGCAACTCTGCCTTGCAGATCGATTCCAGCAGCAAGGGCTTTGATTTGTTGGTTGTGAAGGTGACTTTGTAAGGGCCATGAACGCGCTTTCCCGAGGGCTGGCCGTTCTGTGGATCGATCGGGGTGTTTATCTCGTGCTCGATTTTTTGCACCATGATCTCATCTGCGAACTCCGATTGATAAATGTTGCCAATCGACTCGGAAGTGCTGGCGCCCTCACTGATGTTGCCTTGTACCTTGCCGTTGATTTTTAAATAAGCTGGTGATGCCATGATGTGCTCCCAATTTCAGTAGGTATACACGCCAATATTTATAAAGGCGTGGCCATCGGAAACGATGGATTTTTTAACGAGGTGGAGCCTCGCCAATTCGTTGAAGGCAGTGGTGCCGAATTTCAGCTACTTACTGCTGTAAAATTCCGTTGAGTGATTCCAGCACCTCGGTGGTAATCAGGTGCAGGCGATAGCTATAGATTCCATAGGCCACGGCCATGGCAAGGACGGAAATGACCAAAGGGCTCCACCACGGCAATTGCCGGTTCATACGGAAGTTGCGCGGAGCCACATTGGTGTAGGGGTCACATATCTCTTCCGGGGTAGGCCCGCGCAGTTCACGTAACATCCCGTGAAGCTGGTGGATGAGTGCGTTCAGCGTTTCTTCGCCCTTTGGCGCAATGGCGTACTTGCCCCTCAGGCCAAGGCACAACGCGAAGTACATGAACTCCAGTACGTCCTGGTAGCGAGCGGGCTCCTGCATCAAGCGGGACAGCACCGTAAAAAATTTCTCCCCACCCCAGGTTTCGTCATGGAAGATGCTGAGCAGTGGTTCCTGGCTCCAGCAGCTGTTCTTGCCCCAGGGCCTTTCCATCACCGCTTCATCGATGTACAGACACAGAGCGTACGAATATGCCAATGCTTGAGCGGGCTCGTAGCCGTGTTGGCGCATTTCTTCCTGAATGTTCTCGATCTGCTTGCGCACTTTCTGGTGTACATCTTTGATGTTTGGCAATTCATCCAGTGTGCGCAGGCGTATGGCCAGGCCGAACAGTGGTGCAGCAGCATCCAGCATCAGATTGTCGTAGCCCCCCCGTAGCTGGAAGTGTGGATCAGCCGGGTAGCCTTCATGAACGGGCTCTGGCTTTGGCTTCTGCTCAGGGGCTTCAGACGTTATCGAAGTGGGTAATGGCGTCTTGAGCTTCGAGTGCAGCCGCGCCCCTTCGACATTTTTGGCATCGGGTGCAATGCTTTTTTCTTCCATCTCATTCACTCCTGATTGCCCAAAATTGCAGCTCAAGCCCAGGGAAGTCCCCTGCAATGTGGATACCGAAGCCGTTCGCGGTCTTCATGCATACCCACGCCGGGTCCCGCCGATCCAGTTCGAAATAGCTGAAGCCAGCGTGAAAAGGCAGGTCGCGAGGTGCCACCGGCAATGGGGTCAACGGGATGCCTGGTAGTTGCAATGGCACCAGCTCGTTCAGTGATTCGAGTGAAGTAACTTTGGCTTTCTGCACGAACATCTGGCGTAGCACCTGAGGAGGCAGGTGGGCGCGCACCGCAAGGATGAAGTCAGCCTCATCGATCAGTCGGTGGTCCTCCAGCGTGGTCGTCATCACGCCATAGTCCAGTGTCTTCAGTGGTAACGACACGGCGCGCGGTTGCAGGACAGTACTTAGTGCTCGGCGAAGCGTGTCTTCCAGCGGCTTGAACGAGGTGCGCAGCGCTGTGTGGTGATAGGCGGGGTATTCCTGTGGCAGCCGATTTTCGTCGGTGAAGGTCACAAGTTCGCCACAGGCCTGGCTCATGCTCAGGTAGAGCTGTTCGGGGTGTGTCTGGGTTTGCCTGGCCAGGTGCTGGAAGCAGGGCCACCAGCGGTTCATGGCTTGCAACAGGTTGAAGTCGCGAATATCAGCGATGCCAGACTGGCCTGCTCCGCCAATGCGTGCAGCGAGGTTGCGCCCCCTTTCGCACATGGTGTTGGTAATTTCCTCAAGAAAGCGTTGCAGCGCCGGTATTGCCCGCACTGTCACGCAGGTGGGGTAGAACGCTTCATCCAGCTGCAGGCTGCCATCGGGGCGGCGTTCCAGGATTCGTGCCAAGGCCAGGCGGGTGTAAGCGCTGCTGTCTTCGGCCTTGCGTTTGAGCTGCAGGTTGGGGACGGCCAGGTCGACCTGCACCAGATCGCCGTCAGCGCTATGAGTATCCTTGATTTCCTGTGCCTGGGCGATGTAGCGAAAGTTGGCGGCATTGTCGGGCCAGCTCACTTCACGGCCACCATCGGTGCGCAGGGGCAGGCATAGATACACTTCGCTGTCCTTCGAAGCGTCATCTTCGATTTCCAGTGGCGGTGGTGGTGGACGATCAGCCGGGATATCGAACACCGTGCCGTCTGGCATGATGCCTCGGGCCCGGGTAATGGCGATTTTGCCCAGGGTGAGGTACTCGTCATTCAGCTGAAGTTCGCTGAACCCGTAAAAGGCTGCATTGAGGCTACCAAGGCGTTGGTGCAAGGCCGCCTCGCTGGCCCGGGCCGCCTGCTGGAAATGCTGGGGTTTGACGAACAGGCCCTCAGGCCAAAGGACGGGATTACGTGAACTCATGTGCGCTCCATGTCAGTGTGAGTAAGCGAGAAGGGCAGGACTGATAGCGCCATCAGTCTTCTTCCTTGAGCAGGATCTGCGTGTCGTTGACCAACACCGACAGAATGATCTGGTGTCCGCGTGGAGGAATGCGCAGCACTTGGCGCCAGGTTGCGTTTTCCTGGCTTCGGTAGTCACCGATTACTGCTACGAAGCGGGTCTCGGGCTCGATGGGCGCAAAGGGGATGAACTTGAACTGGCCTGGGCGCAGCAAGTAATCGTCATCACGAATGTAGGTGTTGCGCAGTACCTTGGCCGGGTCCTTGTCCAGCAGTTGATACACGCTGTTGCGTAGCAGAGAGTCGTCGCTTAGCTGCAGGATCTTGATGGCAATGGGCGTAGCGACCGGCTCTGTGGCCAGGGTTGTAGCGCGCGGCAAGGTAAGCACCACTGTCGGGTCGTCGTAGCTGCCGGGTGTGCTTTCCTCCAGTGGCGAATAAGCCAGCTCAGTGCCTTCATCCTCGTCCATGACGGCAGGCGAAACAGCGGGGAATTGCTCTTGGAGATATTCGAACAACGTTCCGACTTTTTCGGTCAGTGCGTAGGGGTCTCCTGCACTCAGGCTCACGGCGTAGGGGCTGGGCTCCAGGACGCTCTCATGTTCAGTTGCGATATCGAGGCTGTTCGGGTTGCCGTTGAGGGTAGGGCTGGCATTGATGCTGAACGCGACCTTGGTTGGGTGATCCTTGGGCGGTCCAATGGGCAGCGAGGGGTCCATGATTACTTGGCTCACTCTGCTCAGGGAAGTGCAGCCTGAAAGCCCGATTAACACGGCCAACAGGGTGACTGCGAGCGGATGTCGCGTCATGAGTGTCCTCCTGCAATCAGGCGCTGCAGTGGGGTTTCGTGCGATAACCCCATAACGGTCACTGCATCCAATGCCGCCAAGGGATCATTCCCCACGCCCAGCTCGAAGACCGAGTAGATCTCAGTGGTATCCCGGGCGGCTGGAGGCATTGGTTGCCAAGTCCCGGTCGGCATATCGGCTATCAACTGGTCGAGTACCCTTTGGCCAGGGTTGAGCAGGTCCTCAAGTGAGCGCGCATCGGTTTGTGAGTACTGAACCAACAGCCGATAGGCGCCGACACGAAGCTGATCACCCTCAAGAAGCCGTCTCGCAGTTATCTCTCCCAGGCTGACGATGCTGTCGTTCAGATAGGTGCGATTGCAGTGATCGATCACACAGAAGCTGCCCTCGATCCAGCGGATTTCGCAGTGAATTGGTGCGACGGTCTGGTCACGATCATTGATCAGCCAGGTGGCTGCCTTGCTGCCGATGGTGCCGCCCGTGCAATCGAACCGATGCCGCGCGGTGACGGTGTGCTGCAATTGGTCGAGATTGGTGATGTTCAAGGTCAACGTACTCATGAGCGCCCCCGGAACTGGACGACGGGGCTGATCTGGCCGTGGCGGTCATCTATGAAACTAGTCCAGCCCAGATGGGCTCCTCGGCTGCGGTGCAGGCAGAAAGGCGAAAGAGCGTTCTGCTTAAGGCGCAGTTCCAGGTCGTAGGCCAGACCATCACGCAGCAGAAAGTCGATTAGTGCGCGCAAGCGGCCGAAATTGATGCCGGTGGGTAGCAAGTCGCGCAATTGCGCCTGGTCCAGTTCGCTGATCACGATAGTGAACTTGCTGCTGCGGGTGCGCGTGCGGCTGCCGACCATGAACGTGCTGCCCAGCTCGCCGTTGCTGCGCCCGAGGCTTACAAGCTGTTTGGTCGTAGTGGGTACCGAGCGGGTTTCAAACTCGCGGATCTGTACATGCTTGAGGTCGAAACAGTGGGCAATGATGCCGGCCACGGTTCCCGGTGCACGACTGCGACTGGCGATGACGCCGGCAAAACTCAGCAGCCGGCTCCACGGCAGTGCGGTGTCCCCTCGCAGCTGCTTGTCGTTCAAACCAAGCAGAGCAAAGATGTACTGTGAGAACCCATCGGTGGCTCCCGGCTGAAAGCGGATGTAGTAGCGATATTTACGCCAGATGCGATGCAGCAGGCTGAGCAGGTAGTGGTTGAAGAAATCGAAGAAAGCCGGCCGCACACCAATACCCTGTGCATGCTCGTATGCCACCTGCTCCAGGTAATAAGTGGGCAAAGGCGAGTCAGTACCGTGCAAACCCATGAAAGTGGCGCACACGCGATAGCGCTGTTCCTCGCCGGGCATCCGTTCGGCTTTGTATACGTCCGAAACGGGGAAGGTCAGGCGCGGGTCGCTGGCAAGGCGCACACGTAACCGGGTGGCCTCGCTCGACCAGCGTGGTTCAAGGTCATCACCATGCAGCCCGTGCAAGCGCTCCAGCAACTGAAAGAAGTTGTACTGGTGCGCCTCGGCGAGCAGCTTGTCGGCTAGATCAGCGGTTGTTTGCCGGTCTGGATTGGCCATGTGTAGTGCTCGTTATTGGTGGTGTTGATCACTTCCAGTTGATGGAAGGAATTGATGCTGGCGTACAGCGCGAAGAAGTGCGCGAGCACGCAACTGAACAGATACAAGTCGCCTTCGCAGAGGAAGGCGGCCTGGTCCAGCTTCAGCCGGGTGTGCAGACCACGAATGGGTTGCCCCTGGATGAGCCAATCTAAGGGTGTTGTGTGAACATCACGGATGCCATCGAGGCGCTTGCGGGTGGTGCGTGTTTGCTGGATGTCGTGCAACGCGGCGAAGTCATAGGCGCGAATGACCGCTTTCAGTGGGTCGACCGAGAGCAGCGACAGGTAGTTGAGCGACATGTTGGAGATCAAGGCCCACTGCAACTGGCCATCCAGCACCGGCCTGTACGGGCGGGTGGGGGCGCAGATGTTGGTGTAGGTAGCCAGGGGCGGCGTGATTTCGGTGAGCACGTTGATGTCATCGATGCCCAACGCCAGTGGCAGGTCGCGATTGGTGCAGGTCAGGTCGATGGATGCTGTTTCCAGCTCGCCAATGTAGGCGTTGGCATCGGCACGCACGAAAGCGATGCGATGTGTGACGCCATCGCCGCGCAGGGATTCTTCGAGCTGGTAGCGGTAGTACAACGCCGTGCGCCCTTGTACATGTTCGATTTCATGGGCGAACGACTCGAAGGGGCGGAAGGTTCTCAGGTGCTCGCCGGTGCTGCCGTCAGTCGTGGTGCGGGTACTGATCACTTCATCGATGCTGAAAATCTCGTAAGCGTAGCGCTCTGCACCTTTAGGCTTCAGCTCGACCTGTGCGACATCGCTGGATAGGTCGATGGGCTCGGCGCTGTGCTTGAACAGGTTGACTGCAGGTGTGCAAAACAGCCTGAAGTCTGCCTTGCCGACACGCAGCAAGTCGGGAAGCTGGCGGGTGAAGTGCAGCTTGATACGTACCTTGGCGCTTTGGTCTGCGGGCCACAGGCTTTCCAGTCCAGTCACAGCGAAGAAGTGAAAGCGTTGTGGGAAGATGAAGTACTCCTGCAGGATCCGGTAGCCATCGAAGACGTTCTGCGGATAGGGCAGCAGGGCTTCGTCAGGGTTGAAACCCGGAAAGGCGATGCTGCTGGCCGGCAATCGGCGAACCTCGCCATTGATGGTCACGCTGACATACTCGAGGTATTGAGAGATCCATAAATAGAGCGTGCGGGCGGTGCGGTGATTACCGCTGAGGTGGAAGTCGAGGCTGGCACAGCCCAAGGTATTCAATGGCCGCTCGACCAGGGTTTGAAGATCGATGTGAACCACGGAGCTGTCGAGGGCCTGGGTTTCGCCTACTGCGTCGATTTCGAACGGATGAATGTTTACTGCTGTGCAGGTGCGAAATTCACAGGCGACACCGTCCACGGGTTTTGAGAACAACCTTGAACCCTTGGCGATCTGTTGTGACTGGCTGAGCGATTGCTTGCGTGGTGTGAACTGGATGATCGTTACACTGGGCAGCGGCCGAAGGTAGTTGGGCCACAGCAACTGCAGCATAGGGTGCGTCAGCTCTGGCAGGTCGTCTTCCAGCTTCAGTCGTAGCTTGGCCGTCAGGAACGCAAAGGCTTCCATCAGGCGTTCGACATCGGGGTCGCTACCGCCGTTGCCAAGCAGCCGAGCCAGCTGTGGGTTGTCCTTGGCGAAGTCGTTTCCCAATTCATGCAGGTAGCGCAGTTCTTCGTTGAATCGGTCTTTCAGTGACATGGGTCACCTCACTCGGGTATGGCGGTTGTGTCCGTTGACCAGCAGCTCCAGTTGCAGCTGCTCCGTGTGGTCATTGACCTGCACCTGGCAGTCCAGCCTGAAATGCAACTCCAGCGGGGAGTAACAATCGGGCACTGCTTTGAGCGCATGCACTTGTATGCGTGGTTCAAAGCGCTGGATGGTGCGGCGAATATCAACGCTCACTTGCTCAAGCAGATCGCCGCTGCTGGTGTCGTGCCCGTTGACGTCGCGCAGGCCCAGCTCAGGGCTGCTCTGTGAGCAACCTTGGCGGGCGTTGAGCAGTGTTTCGAGATGGCGCTTGATGGCCGCGAACTTGTGGGAAGCGTTCTCCTGCCGAGATGGCGCCCGATTGGCAGACTGGTCCGCCATCAATCGATCGAAAAAACCTCTCATTGCGTGTCGAGCCGCCCGACCAGGGAGATTTCGAAGTTCGCACCCATGTATTTGAAGTGCGGGCGCACGGCGAGCGAGACCTGGTACCAGCCTGGATCACCGGCAACGTCTGAAACTTCAACGCTGGCAGCTCGTAGCGGCCGACGGCAGCGTACATCGGCAGAAGGGTTCTCCTGATCGGCGACATACTGCTTGATCCATTTGTTGAGCTCGCATTCAAGATCGCGCCGTTCTTTCCAGCTGCCGATCTGCTCGCGCTGCAGCACCTTGATGTAATGGGCCAGCCGGTTGACGATGAACAGGTAGGGCAACTGAGTGCCGAGCTTGTAGTTGGTCTGGGCCTGTACGCCTTCGGGTGTCTTGGGGAAGTTCTTCGGTTTCTGTACTGAATTGGCCGAGAAGAAAGCGGCGTTGTCACTGTCCTTACGCATGGTCAGGGCGATGAAACCCTCTTCGGCCAGTTCGAACTCTTTTCGGTCGGAAATCAGCACCTCGGTAGGGATTTTGGCCTGCAGTTGCCCCAGGGACTCATACAGATGCACCGGCAGATCTTCGACGGCACCGCCCGACTGCGGGCCGATTATGTTCGGGCACCAGCGGTAGCGGGCAAAGCTGTCGTTTATGCAACTGGCCAGCAGGAAGGCGGAGTTGCCCCATAAATAGTTGTCATGCCGGCCGGCGATGTCTTCGTCGTAGTTGAAGCTCTCGATTGATTTCTCCTCGTGGTGGTAGGCGGAGCGAAGCATGAAGCGCGGTCCGGTCAGTGCGGTGTAACGGGCATCTTCACTTTCTCGGAAAGCGCGCCATTTGGCATGCCGTGGGCCGGCGAAGATGTCCTTGATCTCCTTGAGGTTGGGCAATTCCTCAAAGCTGCTGAGGTTGAAGAACTCCGGAGAAGGGGCCGCCAGGAACGGCGCATGCGACATGGCACCAACGGAGGCCAAGTAGCGAAGTAGCTTGATGTCCGGGGAGGAGGGGCCGAAGTTGTAGTTGCCGACCATGGCTGCAACCGGTTCGCCGCCAAATTGGCCATATCCTTGGGTGTAGACGTGTTTGTAGATGCCACTGCAGGTAATATCGGCCGCGTTCTCGAAATCATCGAGCAGGTCTTCCTTGCAAACATGCAAGACGTCGAGCTTTATGTTCTCGCGGAAGTCCGTGCGGTCCACCAGAAGTTTCAGACTGCGCCACGAGGATTCAAGCTGTTGGAACTCAGGCTGATGAAGAATGGTATCCATCTGTCTGCTGAGCACCCGATCCAGCTCTGCAATCATCTGGTCGACGCGATGCTTGTTGATCAGTTGATCTGGGTCATTGCTCTTGAGGATTTCGGCGATGAACGCAGATACTCCCTGGCGAGCAACCTGATAGCCCTCTTGAGCAGGTGCCAATTTGGTTTCTGCCATGATCTGGTCGAGCAAGGCAGTGTTGCTCAATGCCTCGCTAGTTGATTCGACGGCGATGTTGGTGTTGCTTGGCTTCGGCATTGGGACGCTCCGTTGTCTCAGTCTTCTTTTGGCGCCTTGAGCACCAGGTCGAGTTCTTTCGCGAGTTGTTTACGGGCTTGCTCGTTGTTCAACAGATGTTGCAGCTGCTTGCGAAAAGTTGGCACGTTGCCCAGCGGGCCTTTCAGGGCGACTAACGCCTCGCGCAACTGAAGCAGTTTGTTCAGCTCTGGTACCTGGCGAGCGATGCAGTCGGGCCCGAAGTCGTTGATCGACTTGAACTGCAGATGGACTGCCAGTTCTGCATCCGGGGCTGCACTGAGCATGGACGGCACGGAGATATCCAGGCGCACCTCGGCATCGCTCAGCACATTGTTGAAGGTGTGCTTGTCAATGTGCATGACCGCACGATCTTCCAGGGCGCGGTTGTCATCCAGGCCGAAGTCGCCCATGACAAGCATCTTGTGAGGTAGCTCTACTTCGGCCTGTTCGCCACTGGTGGCCGGTACGTATTTAATGTTGATGCGCTCTTTAGGCGCAACGGAGCCGGAGGATTTACTCATGGCCTGATATCCTTGCTTGTCTTTTTCATATGTAGGAAGCGTCCTACATGTTTGCGTTTATTGGTAAACGCGTGGCGGTGTCTAAGTTTGCTGATGCATAAAAACCATGCGCTTGAAGTGCGCTGTGAGTCGAGTGCAAAGATGTAAGGAAATATTTGTTTGTGTTACCTGTTTGCGATGTACTAGGCTCCAGGCGTTTCGTTCGGTTTGATGTTTTGAATCTTGCTTGTTTCGGTTGGATTATCTTGTAGGAAAGTGCGATTTGTCATGTAGGACGTATTTGTTATTTTGAAAGGAGAGTGGACTTACGATGATTGCTCGCTATTCCTGTAGCACTGTTCTCTCGTTGATATTTTGCCTGCCGCCGGCGTTAGCGAGCCCAGTGCGGGACTGCCCTGGGATCGTGTCTAACGTGGAGCGTCTGGCTTGCTTTGATGAAGCAGCGAAGACGCCTGCATATGTAATAAAGCGACAGTGGTCAGCACCCGAGCAGGGAGCAGCGAGTGTGTTGCGGGTGATGGCAAACGAAGCCGCGCGAGAGCCAGATGACCTGACTTTCATCGCAAGTACGGATGAGGGGGACTTGCGGATGCATGGGTTAGTGATATCAGCACCGGCAATTGCCTCGGCCGAGCCACGCCCGTACCTGGCTATCAGCTGTGTGGAGGGTATTTCCAGGCTGCAGTTCATTAGCGCGCGGCCCCTGGACGCGAGATGGGTGAGGGTACAGTTGCAGGGGATGCGTGGAGCCACGGTTGCAAGGCCCTGGCAAGTGATGGAAAACGGCCAGGTACTGGATGCGGGGCGAGGGCTGCCAGCCATCGAGCAGATCAAGAAGCTGATCGGAGCTCAACGCATACGGCTGCTCAGCGACAAACCCGAGGTTGATGGCCTCATGTTCGATGCCCAGGGGCTCGACCCATTGATCAGCAAGGCGCGTAGCACATGTCGCTGGTAACTGGGTGGGGGGAAGAGCAACTCACCCGGTTGCTTATGCCGATCGATCCGGCAGTACCGGCTGGCCTGTTCGACATGGAGGACGAAACCTACCAGGCCATTGACCAGGAGATGGTCAAGCTGGGTGGGCTACAGGAGGCGTCAATCGACTGGAGCTACATCGAAGAGGCGTCCTGTCAGTATCTGGGCAAACAGTGCAAGCACTTGCGGATCGTCGCACACCTGGGTGTCGTGTGGCTGCGCAGCGGTTGTTGGGAGCGCTGGGGAGTCACCCTGGCGTTGCTAGCCGGGATGGTGGAGTGCTATTGGGAAGCCGCTCATCCAAAACCGGGGCCCAAAGGCTTCCTGGGCAAGCGCAAGCTGGTTGGCCTTGTGCTTGATCGCTTGATCGAAACACTGCCGCGCCTGGACCGTTTCACGTACACCCCTGCTCTTGCGCTGACCGCGCAGGACGCGTTGACGCGTTTGACCCGGCAACGAGACGCCGCACAGCTGGATGCAGCTGTTCTGAGCAGGCTGGAGCGGCTGTTACTTGAACAAACGGACCTTGCCAACGGTGTTGGCGAGGTTGCTGCGCCCATTGCAAGCACCCAGCCAGCGTCAATTGCTGATGTCATTGCAAGGCCAGTGCCCCGGGCTTCGATTGGCAACGAGCGCGAAACGCGGCGTGCCGTGTTGAGTATGGCCGAGCTCATCAATCAGCAGGATCCCTACGACCCGGTTGGCTACCAGCTACGTCGCTTCGGCTTATGGGCCCATATCCAGAGCGCGCCTGCAGTCAGACAGCGGCCCTGCACGGGACTGATAGCGGTACCGCCGGAAGTTGTCGCTGGCTACGAAAATGCTGCAGCTGGCACTTCGATTGATGTTGCGTTACTGCATCGGATCGAGAAAAGCATCACTGCAGCCCCTTATTGGATTCGCGGCAGCTTCCTGGCTGCGACTATAGCGTCCCGGCTGGCGATGACCGAGGTTAGCGAAGCCATTCGCAGCACGACAGCGCGGTTTGTACAACGCCTTCCTTCGTTACAGCAACTGTGCTTCAGCGATGGCACGGTGTTCGTCGATGGCCAATGCCTGGCTTGGCTCAAAGGCAGAGAAAGAGTGGCTGACCGAGGCGCTGCCTTTCAAGAGTTCCGCAGTCTGCGGGAGGAGCTCATCTCTCAGCTGGAGGGTATTGGTGTAGAGCAGCTTCTCTTGAGGCTGCAAGGGATGCAAGCAGATCTCCATTCCCCTCGTGAACGCTCCCACACCACGCTGATCGCCGCCGACTTGCTGACGACGCGAGGTGTTTCCTGGTTGGCCCGGGAATTATGCGCCGGAGTAGCCCGGACGATGCAGCAAACCACTGCTGCTGCCTGGGAACCCGAGGTTTTCCAAGGGCTCCAGCACTATGCGACGTCTTCAGCAATGGCAGATCAGAACAAGGATCCGGAGCCCTCATGAACCCACTATGGAAACAACTCAAACGCTGGGGCTTGCCCCTGGTTACCCGCATTGGCCTGGCGATGCCGATGCTGCTCGGGCTTGGCGCCGTGCTGATGCTGATCGCCATCTGGTGGCTCGGGCCGCAATGGATGTGGCGTGAGCAACAACCGCTAGCCGATGTGGCTCATCGCATCGTGGCGAGCCTGGTGCTCGTGGTGGTACCGCTACTTTGCGGGCTTATTGTATTGAGCACGCGCTTTCGCCATCTGCAAGCGGAACGCAAGGAGGCAGTGGCCGTCGAACTGGATCGCGCGTTACCGTTTGTCCACGCCCAAGAGAAGGCATTGAACCAGGGGCTTGCGCGATATCTCGACAGTGCCGGCGGGCGCAGAGCCTTGTACCGGTTGCCGTGGTATCTGGTGTTGGGTGATGAACATTCCGGCAAGAGTAGCTTCGTTGAGCGTACCGACCAGAATTTCTCCCTGACCCGCATCGACCGGGCCCAGGTGCGCGGCCACCAAGTTGAAGAGCTTGCCTACCCGGTAGGCTGGTGGGTCAGCAATGACGCGGTGATTATCGACCCACCTGGTGTTTTCATCCGCCAGGAAGCATCGGCAGGTTCGTTATTCGAGAACTCAAATGCCCCTGAATCTTCCCTGCCGTCCGGAACTCCGGCCAAGTTGTGGAACCACCTGCTGGAATGGCTGCTGCGCAATCGAAGTCAGAGAGCCCTCAATGGATTGGTGCTGGTCATCGACCTGCCGGCGCTGTTACATGGCACATCCGAGCAACGTATTGCTTTGGCTCACGTCCTGCGCACGCGTCTGTACGAGGTGAGTAGCCAGCTTGGTTCGCGCTTGCCATTGTATGTGGTGTTATCCAAGTTCGATCTGCTGGATGGCTTTGACCAGCTCTACAGCAAGCTCTCAGCTTCCAGGCGGGAGAAACTGCTGGGGTTCACGTTCAAACTGGATGCGGTCGATTCGTTCGACGCCTGGTTGGACGAATACGATGAATGCTACGGTCGCTTGGTCAGGGAGCTATTCGAGCAGGTATTTGACCAACTTGACGGGCTGGGCAGTGCACCGCCCCGGGCTCGGTTGTTCTCCTTGCATGCGCAACTGGTTGGCCTGCGCCCGATATTGCTGGGATTCCTGCGTGAAACGTTGGCGAGCGATCGGTTCACCACACCGGCACTGGTACGTGGCGTCTATTTGTCGTCCGTCGTGCAGCAAGGCGATATGCTCAATGCATTCGTTCGTGAGGCGGCACAACCCTACGAGACAAAGCTTCCCCTGCGTGAAGGCAAGGGGCAAGGCAAGGCATTGGTCTACTTCATTCAGCAGGCCTTCCGTAGAGTCATCTACCAGGAGGCCGGCCTCGCCGGCGACAATGTCAGGGTGGCACGTAACAAGCGCCAGTTGTTATGGATGGGTTCCGGTGTAGGTATCCTTGCGTTCTGTGTCGCCATCGCCACCTGGCAGCGCTATTTCGATATCAACGGCACCAAGGCAGCCAGCGTGCTTGCCAAGAGCCGGGAGTACAGCCATCACCAAGTGGACCAGCGCCTGGACCCGACCGGGCGCAACCTGCTGGAGCCACTGGACCAGATCCGTGATGCAGTAGCGGTATTTGGCGATTATCGAATGGCCTGGCCGGGTGTTGCTGAATTTGGCCTGTACCAGGGGCGCACTATTGGCCCCTCGATTGATGAGGCCTACCTGAGTTTGCTCTCCAAGCGCTTCTTGCCGGCCTTGGCCAGTGGTGTGATCGACGCCATGAACGCCGCTTCCCCAGGCAGTGAGCAGCAGATGGCCACGCTCAGGGTGTACCGGATGCTCGAGGATCGGCAGAACCGCCGGCCAGAATGGGTTGAGGACTGGATGGCCCGCCAGTGGCAACAGGCTTTCCCGGGCCAGGGGCAACTGCAGCGCAACCTCATGCAGCATCTGAAATACGCCTTGGCCTATGCCGATACCGAGCTGCCACAGTTCCGTCAGCGTGTCGCCGAAGTGCAGCAGACCTTACGCAAGGTGCCGCTGCCGGAGCGGGTCTATGCAAGCCTCAAACAACAGGCCCAGGAGCAGCTGCATACAGGCTTGGACCTGCGTCATCAGGTGGGGCCAGCTTTCGATGTGGTCTACCAGCCGGCTTCTGGCTCCAGGCTGGGCGATGATGGTGTCTTGCTTGCGCCTATGCTCACCGCCAGAGGCTTCAAGGAATACTTTGAACCGCGTAGCCAGCGGTTCGCCGAGATGGCGATGATCGACCAGTGGGCGTTGGGTGAGCGAGGACAGCTCGATTACTCGGACACCGACCGTGAGGTGCTGACAGAACGCCTGCGTGACCTTTATAGCATCGATTACATTGATAGCTGGCGGCGTGCCTTGAATGCCTTTTCGATAGCTGATTTCCGCGATCTGAACCATGGCGTCGCGATCCTGGAGCAGTTGACCGGGCCCGCTGCTCCGCTGCATCGGCTGCTGAATACGGTGAGGGACAACACTGCGCTTTCATTGCCTGCGGGGCTTGATGGTGCGGGCGAGGCAGAAGCGCTTCGACCAGGGAGTAGCAAACCCGAGATGCAACAAGCTCTGGCAATCCAGCGGGCATTTTCGGGACTTGGTGTCATGTTGCAGTCAGCAGGTGACAAACCAAGCTACTACGATGAGACCCTCGCTGCCATTGCGGCCGTACATGACTATGCCAGGGCAGTTCAGGACAGCCCGGACCGGGGCAAGGCCGCTCTACAAGCTGTTCACCAGCGTTTCTCGATGACAGGGCACGACCCGATCAGCACCTTGCAGCGAGTGGCAACGGGCTTGCCGGAGCCCGTCAACCAGCAAGTCCGAAAGGTGGCAGATCAGACTGCGCAAGTGTTGAATGTTGAAGCATTGCGCGAGCTGGAGCGACGCTGGGATGCTGAGGTTTACAGTTTCTTCCAGCAGCGCCTGGCAGGGCGCTATCCTTTCGTGGTGAGGGCCCCCGACGCTTCCCTGGATGACTTCGAGGCGTTCTTCGGGCCAAAGGGGCGTCTGCAACAGTTCAATGATCAGTATTTGAAGATCTTCCTGAAGGAAAACCTTGAAGCCCTGCGGTCCGGTCAGCAGGGGCAGTCGCTGATTCGCGACGATGTGATCGAGCAGCTGGAGCTGGCTGACCGTATCCGCGAAAGCTTCTTCGATCAGCGCGGTAATCTGAGCGTGCAGCTCAGCATCGAGCCGTTGGGATTGAGTAAGAATCAGCGCACCAGCTTGCTGGATCTGGATGGCCAGTTGATTTCCTACACTCATGGTCCGAGCCAGATCACAGGTATTGTCTGGCCCAATACTCAAGGGCAGCAAGTGCGCAGCAGTCTTACCTTGCTCAGGCAGAACGGCAATAGCAGCAGCCTGGAGTACCGCGGTCCATGGTCGATGTTCCGCCTGCTCAGCCGTGGCTCGCTCAATGGCAGGACAGCAACCAGTGTGGATTTGAGCTTCAGAACGGGTGACGGGGTGATGCGCTACCGGTTGAATGCCGAGAAAGCCTATAACCCGATTACCCAGGAGACTTTCAAGGGCTTCCGATTGCCACGCGGTTTGTTGCAACAGCCACCCAAGGTGGCGCAGGGGAGGCAGTCGGGTGAGCAGCGCTTATGAAGATTCATATGGAGCCTATAAGCTGCTCAACGCTTTACCGACCAGGTAACCGAATGTCATCCCCGGCCCCAAGGTAATACCGCCGCTTGGGTAATACCCGCCCATCACGCTGTGCATGTCGTTGCCCACCGCATACAGCCCCGGAATCGGCTGCATCGCATGGTCCAGCACGCGGGCGGCACTGTCTGTTGCCAGGCCGGCAAAGGTACCCAGGCTGCCCGGCAACAGTTTCACTGCGTGATACGGCCCGTTCAACAATGGTCGCAGCGATGGATTGGGTACCTGCAACGGCTCGCCCTGGGTCCGGTTGTAGGCCGATACGCCACGCTGGAAAACCGGGTCCTCCCCCTGGGCTGCATGGCGGTTGAAGCCGTCCACCGTGCGCTGCAACTGCTCGGCATCGATCCCGCAGCGCTGCGCCAGTTGCGCCAGCGTGCGACCGCTGTGCAGGTAACCGCAGCGTTGATAGTGGCGGGTGGGGAAAGGGAAGGGCTTGGCCCAGCCAATACCATAGCGACGTTGCGCGGCGTGGTCGCAGATCAGCCAGGCTTCCGGCGCTTCCCCCTGCGGCGTGGCGGCGAACAGCGCGTTCATGAAGTCGTGGTAGCAATCGGCCTCGTTGACGAAGCGCCGGCCATCGCGGCGCACGGCGATGAAGCCGGGCTTGGCGCGGTCGATCAAGTGCGGGAAATGGCCGAAACTGCCGTCGCTGCGCGGCACCTGTGACACAGGTGCCCAAGCGCCTGCATGGGCCGCAGTCGTGGGGACCCTGCCACCGGCCTGTTCGCCCAGGCGCAGGCCGTCGCCGCTGTTTTCCCATGGTGCGGCGGAGTAATGCAGGTCACCGTCCGGCGCATGGGGCATCAGTTGCGCGATGCGCTGGCAATCATGCGCAAAGCCACCGCAGGCCAGCACCACACCGCGGCGGGCGTGGATCACCTGGCCGTCGGCAAACTGCGCGCCGCTGACCCGGCCTTCGCCCAGCAGGCGGCTGGCCGGCTTGTCGGTCAGCAGCGTCACGCCAAGGTCCAGGGCGCTGCGCAACAGGCGTGCCACCAGCGCGTTGCCATTGACCAGTTGCAGGCCACGCCGGTGCAGCAGCAGGTCGCGGGCATGGTGCAGCAGGCGCTTGCCCACATGCAGCGCCGCCTTGGGCGAGCGCGTGGCGTTGAAGAACGCAGTCATGTCGGCGCCGCCGGCAATGCCCATGCCGGCCAGGCTGACGATGTCCAGCGGTGGGCGCAGCTTGTGCAGCCAGGGCCCGAGCAGGCGCCCGTCGTATGGCAGTGCGCACAGCGAACGGCCACCGCGTGCGCTGCCGTCGCCTTCGCGCATGTCGGGCATGCGGCTGCCGGACTGGAACTGGACGGCAGTGTGCTGCTGAAAGAACGCTACCATCTCCGGGCCGTGACGCAGGAAGGCGAGCTGGCGCGGGTCCAGGTCGCTGACGTGGGTTTGCGCGCGCAGGTAGCGCTCCGGGGCATCGTCGCGCTCGACGATGCCTTCGGCGATGGCCAACGGGTTGCGCGGAATCCACAGCCAGCCCCCCGACCAGGCGCTGGTGCCGCCCAGCTGGTTGGCTTTTTCCGCGACGATCACCTGCAGGCCGTGATGTGCGGCAGTAACGGCGGTCGCCAGGCCAGAGGCACCGGAGCCGATGACGAGTACGTCACATTCGAGGGGTTGCATGGTGGGGTTCCGCTCAGGCGTTGGAGGAAGGTTTTACTGCAGCGGCGAAAAACCGGTGGGCCGCAGCAGGCGCGACTGCAAGCGCAGCACCGCGCCCAGCTCGCGATTGCGTCGTGAGAACTCTACCCAACGCGGGTCCGCCGCCATGGCTGCGCGCCGTGCCACGCGTTCGTCGAGGCTGGCATAGCCCCAGATATGCACCACCTGGTTGACCTCGCCGAACTCGCTGGTGAAAAAGCCGACCAGGTTACCCAGGTGCTCGCTTTGCACTTCCAGCGCGTGGCTTTGGTACAGGCTCAGCCAGTCGGCCATTTTCAGTGGGTCGAGGGTGTAGGTTCTCAGTTCGTAGTACATGCTGGGGTCTCCCTGTGGGTGGTCGGCGCCTGCAGGCGCGCGACGATGTGGTTGGCAGCAAGCCAGCCGAAGGTGAGGGCAGGGCCCAGGGTGATACCGGGGCCGGGGTAGGTGCCTTTCATCAGTGAGTTCATGTCGTTGCCGACTGCATACAGCCCGGTAATGGGGTGACCATTGCGGTTCAGCACATTGGCATCGGCATTGGTTACCAGCCCGCAAGCCGAGCCGAGGTCGCCAGTGTGGAGGCGGATGGCGTAGAACGGTCCGCGGGTCAGCGGCGCCAGGCACGGGTTCGGTGTGTGTTGCGGGTCGCCCATGTAGCGGTTGTAGCTGTTGCCGCCTTTGCCGAACGCGCGGTCGATGCCGTTACGGGCGTCGGTGTTGAACTGCTCCAGGGTCTGCATGAACACTTGTGGGTCGACGCCGATGGCCTGGGCCAGGGCCTGCGCTGTTGTGGCGCGGTGCAGGTAGCCAGCGTCGATCAATGCCTGGTTGTCCACCGGCTTTGGCCGTGCCAGGCCCAGGCCGTAGCGGTTCATCGCCTCGGCATCGCAGACCAGCCAGCAGCTGGCAATGCCGTTGGCGAACATGGTTTGCACGAAGTGGTGGTAGGAGTCGGACTCATTGACGAAGCGTCGCCCGTCCGGGTTTACCGCGATCACGCCCGGTTTGGCGCGGTCGGTGACCAGGTGCGGAAAGCGCTCATGCTCGCCACTGGCATGGCGCAGTTCGGAAACCGGCGCCCAGAAGAAGTTGGCCACCAGGCCCTCACCCTGGGCTGCGGCCACGGCTTGGCCAAGGCGCAGGGCAGCACCGTCATTGGTGGGCGGTGACATGGTCAGGTGCGGCGCTTGCCGGACCGGCCGGTAGCTGTCGGCGAGCGCGCCTGCAGCGAACCCGCCCATGGCGCACACCACTCCGCCACGGGCCAGCACCCGTTCACGGCGCCCTTCGCGTTGCACTACCACGCCGGCGACCACGCCGCGTTCGACGATCAGCTCCACGGCTTCGCTGCGCAACCACAGCTGCGTGCCATGGGCGAAGGCGCTGCTGGCCAGGCGGGCGATCAAGGCGTTGCCAGTGGTAAGCCGCGTGCCGCGCGGGTGGTGCAAGCGGTCCCGCGCGTAACGCGCCATCAGCTTGAGGCAATGCCACAGCGACCTGGGCGAGCGGCGAATACTGAGAAAATGCTGGATATCCACGCGGTTGACCATCATGCCGCCGAACAACAGCATGCCAGGCGGCGGCATCTGTAGGTCATTGAAGTGCGGGCCGAGCTGCTTGCCGTCGTACTCGACCATCTCCAGCGCCCGGCCAAACTGGGTGGCACCAGGTGCGTCCGGGTAGTAGTCCGGCGAGTACGGGCGCAGGGCGTAGCGCAGTTCGGTGTTCTGCTCCAGCCAGCGCAGCGCCTGGTGGCCATGCTCGATGAAGGCGTCGATCAAGGCGGGGTCGTAGCCATCGCCGATGACCTGCTTGAGGTAGGTGCGGATGGCCTCGGGGGAGTCCTTGACACCAGCGGCGCGGGCTTGATCGGTACCATAGAGCCACACCGCCCCGCCGGAAATCGCCGAGGTGCCGCCAAAGTGCTCGGCCTTTTCCACCACCAGCACTTTCAGCCCACGGCGGGCGGCCGTGGCGGCAGTGGCAAAGCCAGCGGCGCCACTGCCCAGCACGACCAGGTCAAAGTTGTGTTGCGCGAGTTCAAGCGTCGGCATGGCTTCAGATCTCCAGCGGCGTGACGCCCATGAAGGCGCCCAGATGGCCGAGTTGGGCGAAGGCCATTTCCGGGCCGGTCTGTACCGCGCAGCCAACCTGGCGTGCCCGGTTCAGCAGCGGGGTGATCTCGGGCGAGGTGACCACGTCGGCGACCAGCGTTTCGGGTTGCAAGGTGGCGAGCAGGGCGGCAGGCAGCGGCAACTCCGCGCTGCTACCCATGCCGACCGGGGAGGCGTTGACCAGCAGATCGAAGCCTTCCAAGCCGTCGACCCGGGTGACGATTTCGACCGCGGGGAAGGCATTGCCGAGCAGTTCGCATACAGCGCCGATGCGCGCCGTGCTGGGGTCGCTGAGGGTGACGCTGGCGATGCCGGCCTCGCCCAGTGCATAGGCGATGGCACTGCCGACCCCACCACAACCGACCACCAACGCGCGCTTGCCCGTCGGATCGAAGCCATGTTTGCGCGCTGCACCGAGGAAGCCGGCGCCGTCCACGTTGTCGCCCAGCAGGCGACCGTCACGCTCACGGCGAATGACATTGACCGAGCCGAGGGCGGCTGCGCGTTCGCTCAGGCCGTCCAGGCGGTTGGCCAGGGCCTGCTTGTACGGCACGGTGACCACGCAACCGCGCAGGTTCTGCCAGCCGCGCAGTGTGTCGGTAAAGGTATCCAGCGCGGCTTCCTGCAGGTCGATGGGCAGCATGGCGAGGTTGCAGTTGTTGTTGGCGAACCAGGTATTGAAGTTTTCGGGGGACTTCACCTGGGCAATGGGCGAACCGACGATGGCGACCAGTTCAGTAGAACCACGAATCATGCTGACCTCCTTATTGGCGTTGTTATGGAGGGCAAGGGTGAGGCAAGGGAGTGTTGGCAACAATGCGCTGATCGGGTCTTTAGTGCGCTAATCGCGCTATCGATCCGGTTATCGCGTTAACCGGCTGTTTTCACCCCTTCTTGCGAGTCGAATTGATGAGCAACCCCGCTATCCACCCCCGTGACCTGATCGCTGGCTTGCAGAAGGGCCTTGCGCTGATGCAGCAGTTCAGCGCCGATCAGCCGCGCCTGAGCGTGCCCCAGGCAGCCAGGTTGTCCGGCCTTAGCCCCAGTGCCGCGCGGCGGTTTCTTTTGACCTTGGTGCACGAAGGCTTTGCCGAAACTGACAGCCGCGAGTACTGGCTGACGCCCAAGGCCTTGCGCCTCGGTCAGGCGTATGTGGACTCGGCGCAGCTGCCGCGCATGCTACGGCCGATTGTCGAGCAAGTGGCGCGGCAGACCCAGGAGCATGTATCGGTGGGTACCCGAGATGGTGATGAGATTATCCACCTGGTGCGCAGCCGCTACAGTCATGTGGCCTCGTTGTCGATCAGGCCGGGTTCGCGGGTGCCGATGTATTGCACCGCTGGCGGGCGCGTCTGGCTGGCCTGGCTGGATGAGGGGGAGCGAGATGAGTACTTTGCGCGTAACCCGCTGCGGGGGCTGACGCCTTATACACAGACGGACCGGGTGCAGCTGGAGGCGGAGTTGCTGCGCGTGAAGGGGCAGGGGTTCTGTATCGTGGATCAGGAGTATGAAATCGGCATGCGTGTATTGGGTGTGCCACTGCTGGATCGGGCCGGCCGGCTGAAAGCGACGTTGACCATCACCACCCATGCTTCGCGGTTGAGTGTGGATGAAATACGCTTGCGGTATTTGCCGACCCTGTATGAGGCGCAGGCGCTGTTGCGGCCGGTGCTGGATTGAGGCGGTACGGTTCGGGAGTTCCTGTGGGAGATCGCCCAGTCCTTTGGGCTGCGCTGTCGCGTAGAGCACTGAATTCGCAAGCGGCCCGCGTACCCTGTGGGAGCGGCTTTAGCCGCGAAGAATCCAACACAGTGCCTGGCACCGGCTGCGCCGGTGTTCGCGGGCACGCCCGCTCCCACAAGGTCCCTGCCAACTCAATGAGTTATGTGTTGTTCTATGAGAAACGGGCGTGTCGAACCGCCGCGAAGCGTCCAAAACGGTGTATGGGACCGGCTCCGACCGTGGTGGCACTGCTCAAGCGCGAGGCTGCGGCGATTGGCGAGCGGATCAACCCGTTCAACCCGGTGCTGCGCCGGTATTCGCATGTGTTTGGTTGAGGACTAGGATCTATGGCGGAGCCCCCAGGTTATTCGCATCATCATGCGCTGCGGAAGACGAATCTTCGATGGTGGTCAAGGTAGGGGGTAGCCTCTGGATGCACCAAGCGCAAAGGCTTGGGTAGGCCCAGGACACTGAGGTGTGCGGCGCTGAGCTGTGGGCTGATGAGCATCTGACCGCTATCCTCGAAGCTGATCAGGCCTTTGTCGAACAGCGCATCCAGATTTGCTGACAGAAGAAGGCCATTGTGGCTGTCAAGCCGTTCAACGGCGTTAGAGTCTGCCCAAGGTTTGATATGCGATGCCCTGAGTACGCTCAAGCAGTCGAGCCCAGAAACTGCGCAGGCACCGTTCCACTTTTGCAGCAGGTCCAGGCGGAAGCGGCCCTGGCCACGGCGTGCATTGATGGTTGCAAGGGCAGTAGTGGCGTGCGCATGCACCTCAGGTGTTTCACCTGATGGTAACGATTCCTCCGGTGCACATTGAATGGCATCGTGTATGCGTGTCCACTGTTCGGTCCGCTGTGATTGCGGAATACTCTGCATCAACTTACCTACAGTCGCCAAGTCGAGTTGGGTGTAGCTTCCGAACATGTTGAGCAGTCGTTCTTTGCCGGTTATCTGCTGAGCGTTGAGTGTTACCGGGTTGTCGAGCCACCAGAAAAGCTCTTCCGGGCACAGCCAGTTCGGTATCCAGTGAAGGTCTGTATCCCAGTGCTCAAGGAAGGCCTCACGGTCTTGCTCGTAGCGGGTCTGAACGTTTGGAATCTGCCAGGCATCTTTCCACAGTTGCCGAAGTGACAACTTACGCACGATGCGCTCGCGCTCTTTGCGGAATGCATCCCCCATCAGGCCCATCGCACTGCCCGCAATACCCACAAGCTGTTGGATGCCGTCATGAGATGCGGTCATGAAAATGAAGGTCTGGCCGACGTTTTCTTGAACCGGGGCAGTCCCTACGCCTTCGGTATGAAATACACGATAGCGCCGTCCACCTTCTTCCAGCAGCATGCGGGAGGCGTTGTTCCATTCTTCATGCCCATAGCCTGTCGCTTTGGGGTAACCGCTGGTGGCATGATGTCCCGCAGGTTGCTGATAGTGTCGAGGGTTCCAGAAAACGGGCTTTTGTAGGAAGAGTGCCATTGATAGTCCCTTGTGAATGACAGAGGCTGAATCAAGGCATTGTGCCATCTTCTGGTGTCGGCTGGTTGAGCACGACATTGAGCTCAGTCCATCGTCGCGATGGAAAACTGATGGATGTCGACGAAGCAGGCAACGCGGTGCACGGCACCGGCTTTGCCGGTGTTCGCCGGGCCCGCTTCCATACAGGCCTACTCCGTCGCCTCGGCCACGCCCTGGTCTTCACCCAGGAACCCGCCGCTCTGGTGCTGCCACAACCGCGCATAAGTACCATTCCTTGCCAGCAGTTCCGCATGGGTGCCTTGCTCGATGATGTGCCCTTCATCCATCACGATCAGCCGGTCCATGGCAGCAATCGTCGACAACCGATGGGCGATGGCGATGACGGTCTTGCCCTGCATCATTTCATCCAGGCTCTCCTGAATGGCCACTTCCACTTCCGAGTCCAGCGCACTGGTGGCTTCGTCCAGCAGCAGGATCGGCGCGTTCTTCAGCATCACCCGGGCAATGGCGATGCGCTGGCGCTGGCCACCAGACAGCTTGATGCCACGCTCTCCCACCAGCGTGTCGTAACCGCTGTTGCCCTGGCGGTCGCTGAGCTGGCTGATGAAACCATCGGCCTGGGCATTGGCCGCAGCGGCACGGATCTGCGCCTCGGTCGCATCGGGGCGGCCATAGGCGATGTTATCGCGAATCGAACGGTGCAGCAGCGAGGTGTCCTGGGTGACCATGCCGATGGCGGCGCGCAGGCTGTCCTGGGTGACCTCGGCCACGTTCTGCCCGTCGATGCGGATTTCCCCGCTGTCCACGTCGTAGAAGCGCAGCAGCAGGTTGATCAAAGTGGACTTGCCAGCGCCGGAGCGGCCCACCAACCCGACTTTCTCACCCGGGCGGATGTGCAGGCTCAGGTTGTCGAGCACCTGGCGCTCGCCGTTGTAGTTGAAGCTGACCTTGTCGAAACTCACCGCGCCCCCCGTGGTTACCAACTCGGCAGCATCCGGCGCATCCTTTACCTTGGGGCCGCGGGTGAGGGTGGCCATGCCGTCCTGCACGGTACCGATGTTCTCGAACAGGGAGGTTATCTCCCACATGATCCAGTGCGACATGCCGTTGATACGCAAGGCCATGGCGGTAATCGCCGCCACCGCTCCGGCGCCGACCTGGCCTTGGTGCAACAGCCATAGCGCATAGCCGCCGGCAGCAATGATCAAGCCCACCACCAGCGCCTGGTTGACGATTTCGAACTGACTGACCAGACGCATCTGGCGAAAGCCGGTCTGTTTGAAGTCCTCCATGGCTGCGCGCGCGAAGTGCGCTTCGCGATTGGCGTGCGAGAACAGTTTCACCGTGGTGATGTTGGTGTAGGCGTCGGAAACCCGTCCCGTCATCGACGATCGGGCATTGGCCTGCTCCTGGCCGACCTTGCCCAGGCGTGGTACGAAATACAGCATGGCCAAGCCGAACAGTACGACCCAGGCAATGAATGGCAGCATCAGTTGCAGGGCAAAGCCCCCGGCCAGGGCAATGATCGCGATGAAGTACACGCCGATCCCGGGCAGGATTTCGATGATGGTAAACAGCACATCGCGCACTGCCAGCGCCGTCTGCATTACCTTGGTGGTGACCCGGCCGGAAAACTCGTCAGAGAAGAACGACAAGCTCTGGCGCAGCATCAGCCGGTGAAAGTCCCAACGCAGTCGCAGCGGCAAGTTGATCGCCAGTACCTGGTGCTGAACCATGGTACGCAGCGCCACCAGCCCGATGCTTACCAGCAGGACGATGCCGATGCCCCACAGCACACGGGTTTCTTCGGGGCCAACGGTGCCGCCGGCCTGCCAGGCCGAGAGCAGGTCGACCACCTGGCCGAGGAAGGCAAACAGCCAGGCTTCATAGATCGATACCCCGGCACTGAGCAATGCCAACGCCAGGATGTAGCCTCGGGCGCCGCGGGTACAGGCCCACATGAAGCGCAACAGGCCCACCGGCGGCGGCGGCACCTCGTCGGGTGGGAAAGGATCGAGCCAGCGCTCAAAGATACGAAGCATGCTTGTCTCCGAAGCATCAGTTCTTGCTTGACCGGTAGCCATAACGCACAGCGAGGTATTCGTCTGCCGACAAGCCGGGCGGGGGCTGCAAAGCAGCCTCAGTCAAGCCGGCAAACCTTAACTGACTGACACTGACCCTACGCCTGTTGTTAACAAAGCTTTGCAATTTATTACATTTCGGCTTGATTTCATTTTGCCTGAGCGCTGTATAATTGACGTGTTTTGATGTCGGCTCATGAATTTGTCGTTTTTTTGACGTAAGTCATGAAGCGTCAGCTGTGGATGAGCCACACTTACCTTTCAAGCCATTTCAATTTACTTTGCAGAGTCAGTGTTTTGACAAATGGAATGCCGTGGTTGGCTATTTCCGGCTTAGGCGCCGAAAGCAGCCAGCTTCATGTACAAGGACTGTATTGGTTGGCCTGTGACAGCACAGAAGATGCCACCTTGCTATGCCGCCAGGTGGTCGGAGGGTTGCCCGAGCACGTTCGGGCAGCCCTGATCGCCGATGCGCAAGCGATGGGTGACGTGTTGGGTGCGCTCGATGCTGCGCAGGGCCCCGCCGGACTGGCGCTGTACGAAGCCAACCCGCAAGCCGCCCTGCGCCTGGCCGATGACCTGCCGCGTATCGATGCCGCCGGGCGTGTGCTGGTGTTGTTGGTGCCTGCCGACGTTTGGGGTAGCGGCAACGTCGAACGCTGGTGCGATACGCTGCGCCCGGTGTTGTTGGCCGAAGCCGCGTTATTGCTGGTCATCAGCAGTGGCCAGAGCGCCGGCCTGGTAGACCGCCTGCGCGCATTCAACCAGGCCGTCGATGGGCTGGCCCAGGTGTATCGCGGCAAAGGCGGGGTGCGCTACCTGCAGCATTTCTGGAGCAACCCACTCGGCAAAACCGGCACGCGCGATGTGGAACTGGCGCGGCTTGACGCCGGCTTTGCCGCTGCCGGGGCGCCGCAGGCACACACCGATACCGGTGGCGACGAGCTTTTGTGCCTGGCCCAGCGCCAGGTGCTGGAAGGTGCGCCAGCCTTCTCCGAGCACTGGCAGGTCTGCGACGGGCTCGAGGAACTGGGTGCCAAAGCCGGCCGGGCGGTTTCCGCCACGGTCATCTTTGCCATGGACGGTGGGCAGCGCCTGGATAGTCTGGCGCGCCAGTTGCACCGCTTGCGCCAGTTACGTGGCAGTGCTCTGAAGCTGGTGGTGCGCGAGATGGCGCCAACCCTGCGCTACCAGGATGAACAACTGCTGCTGGCCTGCGGGGCCAGCCAGATCGTACCGTTCGGCGCCAGCCTGTCGCGCTTCCTGACCATGGTCGAGAGCATCCAGGGTTACCTCTGGCGCCGGCACCTGCCAAGTGATTTCGATGCCTTGCTCGCACGCCTTCGGCCGTTGGCCATTTGCGGGCTGGTGGCGCCGCGCGCGTTCGCCGAAGCCGTGCAGACCATGTGGCACGGGGTGCGCAACGGCGAAATCGTTCACCAGTTGCTGGTGTTGCGTCCGGCCCCTGGCCTGACCCCGTTGCAAGCCTGCTCGCGCACGGTGTTCCGCCGCGACGGCGACATCGCCTGCGTGGTAGGCGACATGTTGTTTCTGTTCCTGTTCGCCTGCCGCTCCGAAGGCGTCGAGCAAGCGCTTGACCATATCTTCCAGTTGTCGTGGAAAGAGCTGTTCATCAGCCAGGAGGTGCTTGCCGGTATCGATAGCCTGGCCACTCCGGCCTTCCTCGACGACCAAGTACCACGGCCGCCCCGGCTCGACGCGGCGGCGCACCTGCCCGCCCAGGCACGGTCGGCCCTGGCGCCGCGCCGGGTCGTTCTGGGTAAGCGAGGTAGGGCATGAATTTCGTGCAATTGCTGCAAGTGATCGGCATCACGGCGCTGGTCACCCTGGCGCTGCTCCTGCTGCTGGTGCGCCTTTGCGCCATGCTGCGCGGCTGGTTGCGCCGCCGTCTTCCACCCCGTTACCTGAAACCGCTGGGCGTACGCCACCGCGCTGCACGCCGGGAACCCCGTAATGACTAATACATCTGCCACTCTCCCGGTACCGGCCCGGTGGCCTGGGCTGGGAGGATGGAACCTCTATTTCCTGGCCAAGTTCCTGCTGGTCGCCCTTGGCATGCTCGATTTCCAGGCGCTGCCGAACCTGCTGTTTGCTGCGTTTCTGCTGGTGCCATTGCCGGGCAAGTGGCTGCGTATTGCGCGGCAACTGGTGGCAGTACCGATTGGCATCGCGCTGTTCTACCAGGACACCTGGCTGCCGCCCTTCAGCCGCCTGCTGGCGCAGCCGGGGGTATTGGATTTCTCGTGGGACTACCTGCTCGAACTGCTTGGCCGTTTCATCAACTGGAACCTGCTGGGCGCGCTGGTGTTGTTGCTGGTGGGCTACCTGTACCTTCGCCATTGGTTGCGCCTGAGCACCCTGAGCCTGCTGGGGCTTGCGTGGCTGGCTGTCGGCGGCCTGCCATCACTGGGGTTGAACGCGGCCCAGGCGCCCGGCGCAGCGGCTGCCAGCTCCGCGGAGCAGGCGCAGGCCACTACGGTTGCCGATAACGCCACGCTCGACAGTTGGCTGGAGCGGTTCTTCGCCAGCGAGCGTGAACGGGTGACAGCATTCCCGACCATGAAGGCCGATGAGCAGCCGTTTGACCTGCTGGTGATCAACATCTGTTCGCTGGCCTGGGATGACCTGTCCGCTGTCGGGCTGCGTGACAACCCGCTGTTCTCGCGCCTGGACGTGATCTTCGACCAGTTCAACTCGGCCACATCCTACAGCGGGCCGGCTGCCATCCGCGTGTTGCGTGCCAGTTGCGGGCAGTCGTCCCACGCCGGCCTGTACCAGCCCGCCCCGGAGCAGTGCCTGTTGTTCCAGAACCTGGCCAGGCTTGGCTTCCAGAGCAACACCTTGCTCAACCATAGCGGCCGCTTCGACAACTTCATTGGCGACATTACCCAGCAACACATGCCGCAACCCGGCATGCGCAACACCGACTTCCCGCGGGCACTGGTCGGCTTCGACGGTTCGCCAATCGCCAGCGACCTGGAGGTGCTGCGCCGTTGGTGGAGGCAGCGCAACAGTAGCCCGGTCGAGCATGTATCACTGTTCTACAACAGCATCAGCCTGCATGACGGCAACCGTATCGTCACCGCCGACGGTGGTACGCGGGTGGCCGATTATGCCACCCGTGCCACCCGCCTGCTCGGCGAACTGGGCAGCTTCCTCGATGAGCTGGAGCGCAGCGGCCGCCGTGTGGTCGTGGCCATCGTCCCGGAACATGGCGCCGCGCTGCATGGCGACCGCATGCAGCTGTCGGGCATGCGTGAAATCCCCACACCATCGATTACCCATGTGCCGGTTGGCCTGAAGTTCATCGGCATGAGCCAGCCTGCTCGCAATGAGCCGCTGCACGTCTCGGCACCCACCAGCTACCTGGCGCTGTCCGAGCTGATCTCGCGCGTGTATGCGGGCCTGGGCCAGCAGCAGGTGCTGGATGTGCCCAGCCTGCTGAGCGACCTGCCGACCACCGTACAGGTCGCGGAAACCTCAGGTGCACAGGTACTGAACTACCAGGGGCGCGCCTACATGCGCCTGCAGGGCCAGCCCGACTGGCAGCCTATCCCGAAGGAGCGCCCATGATCACTGGCAAAGCAGACCCGGCCGACCGCAGCGACGATATCGCCCAGTTACGCCAGCACCTGGACATGCCGGACCTGAACTATCAGGACATCTCTATGCTGGTGGGTGTCCAGCAGGCCCTGCAGCGCTGGCCGCTGCTGGGCGAAAGCTGCCGGGCCAGCGCCCAGGGCACGTTGTATGCGACGGCGTCGCGGCGCGAGGTGCTGTTGCCATGACCAGCCTGGCGTTGCATGGGGTACGCGGTGGCCTGGGGCGCAGCGCCTTGCTGGCTGCGCTGGGTTATGCGCTGCAGGGCGCAGGTGAGCGGGTGTTGCTGATCGACCTGTGCCCGAGCAACCTGCTCGGGCTGCACTTCAACCTGCCCCTCGACACGCGCGAGGGCTGGGCGCTTGCCGAGCGGGAAGGGCGGCCGTTCAGCGATGCCATGTACGAGGTGTTCGATGGCCTGTGCCTGATACCGTTCGGCTATCTGCCTGCCGGCACACGGCAGCCTTTGCCCGACGCTCAAGCCTGGAGTGCTCGCCAGGCCGAGCTGGCCGAACACTTCGACTGGTTGCTGTTCGACCTGCCGCAACTGCCGGCCGATGCCGGTGGCCAAAGCGTCGAAACCGATGTGCGTGTGTTGGTGGCGGAGGCCGAAATGGCCAGCCATCTGCTGCTCGGGCGCCGCCCGACCGAGCACTACGACCTGTTGCTGGTCAACCGTTACGATCCGGCCAGCCGCTTGCAGAGTGACCTGTTGATGGTGTGGCGTGACCTGTTCCGTGATCGCTTGCCAATCCAGGTGGTGCACCGCGACGAGGCCTTCCTCGAGGCCCTGGCGTGCAAGGCACCGCTCGGCCATTATGCGCCGCAGAGCCTGGCTTGCCGGGACGTGCAGAGCCTGGCGGTGCGCTGCCTGACGAGGCGCCAGTCATGACCCTGACTCCCCTGTCGGCTTACAGCTGGTTCAGCGCTCGCGGTGCACGGCAGCCGATCGCCTGGCTGTTTACCCTGGGCGTGTGGCTGGCCTTCCTGTTCCTGCGCCTGGAGTCACCTGCCTGGCAGGCCCTGTTGGCCGAGCGACAGCGCCTGTACCCGCAACTGGAGGGCAAGCGCCCAAGCCTGGGCGACCCACTGCGCCTGCTGATTCAGAGCCTGTGGCTGCTGGTCCGGCGCCAACCGCTGCCACGTGAACCGGGGGTTGCTCGCCATGCCTGGGCCGCAGTGCGTGCGCAGCTGCGCAGTATGCGGCAGGTACTGAGCCACTGCCGTGGCCTTTTGATCGACCGCCTGCAGCAGCTGCCTGCGCGCTACCACGCCAGTGCTTTCAAGCAGGAAGCCTCGGCACGTCTGCGCGGCTTGAGCGTGTTCGCCCGGTGGGCGTTCTACAGCGTGCTGACCTTGGGTGCCATCGGCCTGGCCGTACTGTGCGTGACCGAGCCGTTCGGTTATCTGGCGCAACTGGTGTTCATCTGCCTGTTGCTGGGCATCGCCATGCTGGTGCGGCACATACCGGGCCGCTTCCCGACCCTGATGCTGATCGTGCTGTCGACCCTCATCTCCTGCCGCTACCTGTGGTGGCGCTACACCTCGACCCTGAACTGGAACGACACCATCGGCCTGGTGTGTGGGGTGATCCTGCTGGCGGCAGAAACCTATTCGTGGTTCGTGCTGATCCTGGGCTACATCCAGACCAGCTGGCCGTTGCAGCGCAAGCCGGCGAACCTGCCGGCAAATCCGGCGCACTGGCCGACCGTCGATCTGATGATCCCCACCTACAACGAAGACTTGTCGGTGGTCCGCACTACAGTGCTGGCTGCCCTGGGCCTGGACTGGCCGCGCGAGTGCCTGCGCATCTATATCCTCGATGACGGCCGGCGCGACGCGTTTCGTGCGTTCGCCGACGAAGTAGGGGTGGGCTACATCGTGCGGCCGGACAGCAAGCATGCCAAGGCAGGCAACCTCAACCATGCGCTGGGCGTGACCGACAGCGAGCTGATTGCCATTTTCGACTGCGACCACGTGCCGGTGCGTTCCTTCCTGCAAATGACCGTGGGCTGGTTCCTCAAGGACCCGAAGCTGGCGCTGGTGCAGACGCCGCATCATTTCTTCTCGCCTGACCCGTTCGAGCGCAACCTGGGCTCGTTCCGCCGTCGCCCCAATGAAGGGGAGCTGTTCTACGGCCTGATCCAGGACGGCAACGACATGTGGAACGCGGCGTTCTTCTGCGGCTCGTGTGCCGTGCTGCGCCGTACCGCGCTGGAAAGCATCGGCGGGTTCGCCGTCGAAACCGTGACCGAAGATGCCCATACTGCCTTGCGCATGCACCGCCAGGGTTGGTCATCGGCCTACCTGAGCATTCCACAGGCGGCTGGCCTGGCCACCGAGAGCCTGTCGGCGCATATCGGCCAGCGCATTCGCTGGGCCCGTGGCATGGTGCAGATCTTCCGCACCGACAACCCGCTGTTCGGCCGCGGGCTAAGCCTGTTCCAGCGGGTGTGCTATGCCAACGCGATGTTGCACTTCCTGGCCGGCCTGCCAAGGCTGGTGTTCCTGACGGCGCCGCTGGCGTTCCTGTTGCTGCATGCCTACATCATCTATGCACCGGCGTTGATGATCCTGCTGTACGTGCTGCCGCACATGATCCACGCCAGCCTGACCAACTCGCGCATGCAGGGCAAGTACCGGCAGACCTTCTGGGGCGAGGTGTACGAGACCGTGCTGGCCTGGTATATCGCCCGCCCGACCACGGTTGCGCTGTTCGCGCCGAAGAAGGGCAAGTTCAACGTCACCGCCAAGGGCGGCTTGATGACGCAAGAGCAGTTCGACTGGCGTATCGCCCAACCCTACCTGTGGCTGGCGGCGCTAAACGTAGCCGGCCTGGGCTTTGCCGTGTGGCGCCTGTTCACCGGCCCGGCGGCGGAAATCGGCACGGTGATCGTCAGCTCGCTGTGGGTGATCTACAACCTGCTGATCATCGGTGCCGCCGTCGCCGTGGCCGCCGAAGTACGCCAGGTGCGCCGCGCCCACCGGGTGCGGATGCGCTTGCCGGCGGGGCTGGTGCTGTCCAGTGGGCACGCCTTCCCCTGCGCCCTGGTTGATTACTCCGACGGCGGTGTCGGCCTGCAATTGCACCAGGGCCTTGAGTTGAAAGCGGGGGAGCGGGTGCGCCTGCTGCTAAACCGTGGCCAGCGCGAGTTCGCCTTCCAGGCCTGTGTCACCCGTACCGTTGGGCAACACGTGGGCCTGGTGTTCCACGACCTCAGCCAGCAACAGCGTATCGACCTGGTCCACTGCACCTTTGCCCGCGCCGATGCCTGGCTTGGCTGGAGCGAGCAGCACGAGGTCGATCGCCCGCTGCGCAGCCTGGTCGACGTGCTGAAGCTGGGTGGTGTCGGTTACCTGCGGCTGGTCGAGCACATGCCGCCATGGGTGCGGGCCTGGCTGCGCCCACTGTATGCGCTGGCGCACTGGCTGGCCAGCTACAGGCCCCGCACACCGTGGCCTGTCCCTTCCATGAACCCTGTTGATCGAGACGCATGATGACTGGTTATCCCGCGCGTACCTGGGGCCTGGCGATGGCGCTGTTTGCTGCCTTGTCGCAGAGCGCCGCTGCCGCTTCTGTAGCCCCGTTTGCCGAGCCAGCCGTACCCACGGTACCGAACTGGCCGGTTGCGAAAACCTTCGAGCAGCTCGGGCATGCGTCCGACAGCCTGTTGCTGGGGGTGCGTAACAGCGAGCATATCGAATTCGGCTTGCGGCGCGACCGCCTGGCCACAGACGCCAGCCTGCAGCTGGACTACACGCCTTCGCCCGCGCTGTTGCCGAACCTGTCGCATCTGCGCGTGTACCTCAACGACGAGCTGATGGGGGTGGTGCCGGTGGAGAAGGATCAGCTTGGCCAGCGCGTGCGCCGCCAGCTGCCGCTGGACCCGAAGCTGCTCAGCGATTTCAACCGGGTACGCCTGGAGTTCGTCGGGCATTACACCGACATCTGCGAAGACCCGGCGAACAGCGGCCTGTGGTTGAACCTGAACCGCAAGAGCCAGGTGCTGCTGCACGAACAGGCCCTGGCCCTGGACAACGACCTGGCGTATTTCCCGCTGCCGTTCTTTGACGTGCGTGACACCGGCAAGGTAACGCTGCCGGTGGTGTTCAGCGGCGTACCAAGCCTGGGTGAGCAGCGTGCGGCGGCGATCCTGGCGTCCTATTTCGGCAGCCAGGCCGGTTGGCGCAAGACGACTTTCCCGGTGCTGTATAACAGCCTGCCGGCCCGAGGCGACAAACCCACGCCGAGCATCGTGTTTGCCAGTAACGACCGTCGCCCGGCCTTCCTCGCCGACCTGCAGCAGTTCCCGCCGGTCGACGGGCCGGTGCTACAGATGATCGACCACCCGGACGACCGCTTCAGCAAGGTGCTGCTGGTGCTGGGCCGCAACGACGACGACCTGGTCAAGGCCGCCACGGCGCTGGCGGTTGGCAACAACCTGTTCCGTGGTGCCCGGGTAAAGGTGGAGCAGATGACGGCACTGCAACCGCGCCAGCCCTACGATGCGCCGAACTGGACACGCACCGACCGCCCGGTACGCTTCGCCGAGCTGCTCGATTACCCCGAGCAGTTGCAGGTCAGCGGCCTGCAACCGCAGCCGGTGACTTTGGAGCTGAACCTGCCGCCCGACTTGTTCGTGTGGCGTAACCAGGGCATTCCGCTGCGTACGCTGTACCGCTACACGGCCCCGGCAGTGACCGACGAATCGCGCCTGAGCATCAGCGTCAATGACCAGTACATCACCAGCATGCCGCTGGTGGGTAATGACCGTCGCGGCGGAACGCTCGAGGAAATGCGCCTGGCGGTGCTGTCAGGGGACAACACCGCATTGACCGAGAAGTCGCTGGTACCGGCGTTGAAGATCGGCGACCGCAACCGCCTGCGCTTCGATTTCAGCTTTGCCAGCACCCTGGGCAGCGCCCAGCGCGACCGCTGCCAGACTTCGTTGCCAGTGGACGTGCGTGCGGCGATCGACGACAACTCGACCATTGACCTGTCCGGCTACCACCACTACATCGCCATGCCCGACCTGCGCGCATTCGCCCGCAGCGGCTTCCCGTTCAGCCGCATGGCCGACCTTTCCGAAACGCTGGTCATCATGCCGGCCAAGCCCACGGCGATGCAGGTGGGCACCTTGCTCGATGCGGTCGGCGGGCTGGCCGGGCAGATCGGCTACCCGGCGCTTGGCCTGCGGCTGGTCGATGACTGGAAGAAGGCCGCAGCGGCCGATGCCGATCTGCTGCTGCTCGGCAGCCTGCCCGAGGCCCTGGGGGATGCGCCCAACCTTGGCCTGCTGCTCAGCGCCCAGCGGGACTGGCTGCTGCAAGGCCGTAGCGCGGGACTACCGGGCAGTCAGCGCTTCGATACCGCGCCGGTGGCCGCGAGCAGCCGTGTGGCAGTCAGCGCGCAGGCGCCCATTGCGGCCATCACCGGGTTGAAGTCGCCGTTCCACGAGCAGCGCAGCGTGGTCGCCCTGCTGGCCAACAGCGATAGCGATTACGCGTTGCTGCGCGATGTGCTCGGCGATGTGGGCAAGCTCGATGCGGTAGCCGGTTCGGTGTCGCTGGTACGCAGCAGCGGCGTCACCAGCCAGTTCGTCGGCGAGCACTACTTTGTTGGGGCGCTGCCGTGGTGGCTGCTGCTGTGGTTCCACCTGTCCGAACACCCGGTGCTGCTGGCGGCGATTGCGGCCATTTGCGTGGTGCTGTTCGCCTTCCTGTTGTGGCGGGCCCTGCGCTGGGCAGGCAAGCGCCGCCTGGGTGAGGCGGGGTGAAGATGCGCCAGTTGCTGGTAGGGCTGGTCGCTTTGGGCCTGCCCGTTTTCGTCAACGCCGCGCCGGCCTGCCCATGGCCCGCCTGGGACCGCTTCAAGGCCGAACTGGTGAGTGTCGACGGTCGGGTTATCGACCCGAGCGACGAGCGCCTGATCACCACCTCGGAAGGGCAGAGCTATGCGCTGTTCTTTGCCCTGGTTGGCAATGACCGGCAAGCCTTCGCTCAGTTGCTGCGTTGGACCAGCAACAACCTGGCGGAGGGCGACCTGGCCCGGCATCTGCCCGCCTGGCTGTGGGGCCGTAACGGCCAGCATCAGTGGCAGGTACTGGATGCCAACAACGCCAGCGATGCCGACCTGTGGATTGCCTACAGCCTGCTGGAAGCCGGGCGATTGTGGGACGAGCCGACCTACACGCAGCTGGGCCAGCGCCTGCTGTGGCGTATCGCCGCGCAGACCGTGCGCAAGCTGCCGGGCCTGGGGGTGATGCTGCTGCCGGGAGACTACGGCTTCGAGGATGCCCGCGGTGTCCGCTTGAACCCCAGCTATTTGCCGCTGCAGTTGTTCGAGCGCTTCAGCCTGGTCGATCCGCTGTGGGGCGAACTGGCGGCCAACACGCAGCGCTTGTGGCTGGCTTCGTCGCCAAAGGGCTTTGCCCCGGACTGGCTGTTGTGGACGCCAGCCGGTGAACCGGCAGCGGACCCGCAACACGGCAATGAAGGTGACTACGACGCTATCCGCGTCTACCTGTGGGTCGGCATGCTGGCCGAGGACGCGACGGGGCGTGCCGAACTGGTGGCCCACTATGCCCCTATGGCGGCATTGACCACGCGCCAAGGGCTGCCGCCAGAGCATGTGGATGCGCATAGCGGTGTTGCCAGCGGCCATGGCCCGACAGGTTTCTCTGCAGCGTTGCTGCCGTTGCTGGCGGCATCGCCAGAGCATGTCGCGGGCCTGGCGGCCCAGCGTCAGCGTTTGCGCGAGCAGCCAGCCGAAGCCAAGGCCTATTACAGCCAGGTGCTGGCGCTGTTTGGCCAGGGCTGGGACCAAGGCCGTTACCGTTTTGACCCGCACGGCCGCCTGTTGCCGGCCTGGAGTGCGCCATGCAGCGAATGATTGGTGTGCTGATGCTCGCGGCGGTGACCTGCCAGGCCACGGCGCAACCCAAGGATGCCGACGAACAGCGCCAATGGCTGCTGGACCAGGTGCGTCGAGGCGAAGCGCTGCATCGTGACGACCTGGTGCGCAATGCACTGGGGCGGCTGCAATTGCTCGAGCCACGCAACCCGGATGTGTTGCTGGCAGCCTTGAGCCTGGCATTGCGTGAAAAGAACAGCACCGAGGCCGAGCAGTTGAGCGCCCGGATCAGTGCCATCGCGCCTGGCAGCTTGCAGGCACGCCAGGCCAGGCGCCTGCTCGATCTGCAGCAACCGGAGCGCGCGAGGCGCTTGCAGCAGGCCCGTCTGCTGGCTGTCACCGGGCGCAATGAAGAGGCGCTGGCGGCCTATGAACAACTGTTCGCAGGCGAACCGCCAAGCCTTGAGCTGGCCCTGGATTACTGGCGCGTGCGCGGCAACCTGCCAGGCCAGCGCCCTGAGGCGATCAGGCAGTTTCAGCAACTGGACCGGCAGTACCCGGGCAGTGCCGGGCTACGCCAGACCTTGGCCGGCTGGCTGTTCGCGGAAAATCGCGACCGTGAAGCCTTGGCCTTGCTCGATCAGCTGGCGCGCGACCCTGTTGCACGGGATGCCGCTGCCCAGCGTGAGTTCGACTACCTGTCCGGGCAAGCAGTGAGTGCCGCTAGTGCGGCGGCCTGGCAAGCGTTCCTCCAGCGCTACCCTGCCTCACCGCTGCTGGCGCAGGCCAGTGAGGCCCTGCAACAGCAGCGCAAACTGCTGGCCGACCCGTCCTGGCAGGCAGGCCAGCGGGGCATGGCATTGCTCGACAAGGGCCGTAACGCCGAAGCCGAGGCGCAGTTGCGCCGGGCGCTGCGCCAGTACCCGGACGATGCCCGTTTGCATGGCGCCCTGGGTTATGCGCTGATGCGGCAAAGCCGCTATGAGGACGCCAATGTGGCGTTCCGCGCGGCAAGTGCCAAGGAGCAGGACACCTACTGGATCAGCCAGTGGAAGGACCTGGAGTCGTCCAGCCGGTATTGGGCGCTGCTCCACAAAGGTGAGCGGGCACTGCAGGCGAAAGACATGCGTGGTGCGCGCGTCTTCTACCAGCAGGCACGCCGGCAGAACCCGAAGGAGGAATTCGCCTTGCTGGGGCTGGCGGATGTCTCGCTGGCCGAGGGCGATACAGCGGCCGCCGAGCGGCAGTTCCTGCAGGTTCGGCGAATGGCACCGGATAACGAAAGTGCCGTGCGCGGGCTGATGCGTGTGTACCAGGGGCAATCGCCCGACAAGGCGCGGGCGTACCTGGACAGCCTGCCGCCTCGGCAGCAAGCGCAGTTCGCCAGCCTGCGCCGCAACCTGGAGCTGGCACGCCTGCGCCAACAAGGTGATGCAGCCCTGCAGCGCGAAGACTGGGCCGCGGCCAGCCTTGCGCTGGGCCAGGCCACGGCCTTGGCCCCCGACGAGCCGTGGCTGGTCTACCAGCTGGCCAACAGCCTGCGCCATCTGGGGCGCACCGCCGAGGCCGATGCGGCATTCGCCAGGATCGTGCAGCGCCAGCCGGGCGATCCATCTACCCGCTATGCCCACGGCCTGTTCCTGGAGTCGAGCGACCGCGATGCGCTGGCCCTGGACAGCCTGGGCGCGGTGCCCCAGGGCGCCTGGAGCAATGACATGCATGCGCTGGAGCAGCGTATCCGCCGTCGCATGACCTTGGCCTCGGCGCAGCAGTTGCAGGCGCAAGGCCGCACGGCTGAAGCGACCAGCCTGCTCGAGGCCAGCCTGGCGCGTGGCGAAGGCAGCAACGACGACCTGATGCTGTTGGCAGACTGGGCAGCGGCGAACGGTGATCCTGCCAAGGCGCGCGGCTATTACCAGCGCGTGCTTGCCGCGCAGCCTGGGCAACCCCAAGCGCGCCTTGGCGTGATCGAAAGCGCGGTGGCCGAAGGCAACCTGGCACAGGCCCGGCACATGCTGGCTGTGCAGGTGCCCCAACTGGCCGCCGATGACAGTAACGCCCAGAGGCGCCTGGCGGCGGTGTGGGTCGCCTTGGGTGAACACGACCAAGCGGCCAGAATGCTCGACCAGATCGCGGCGCAGCAGTCGCGTCCCGATCCATTATTGCGGCGTGACGCTGCCCGCCTGGTGGCACAGGATGACCCGCAACGGGCGCTGGACCTTTACGCCGCAGCGATGGCCGATGCGCAGTTGCTTGAGCGTACCGCCGTGTCGCCACGGGATGACCGTGCACTGACACTGTCCAGCCGTGAGCAGGACGGCGACGACTGGCTGGCGCGCAGCCTGCGCAGCGACGTCGATGCACTGTATCGCCAGCGCAATACCCATGTGACGCTGATGCACGACTACGGTTGGCGCGAGGACGACGGTACGCCGGGCACGTCCGAACTCAGCACCCAGTCGACCTTGCTGCATGTCGATACTCCTTGGCAGGACGGCACCGCCTTTGCGCGGGTGGAGCGCATCGGCATGGATGCGGGCTCATTCGAGCAGAACAACCAACAGCGCTATACCCCGGATTTCGGTAGTTGCCAGTTTGTTGGCCGCACCGCTGACGGGAAATCGCTCCCTGCGTGCGAGGGCGGTTCGCAAACGGCGGACGGTAGCGTTCTGGCGCTGGGTTGGCAGGGCAGCCGCTGGGCCTTCGACCTGGGTACCACCCAAGGCTACGCCATCAACAACTGGTTGGGTGGCGCGACGGTCAATGGCGACCTCGGTCAGGTCGGCTGGTCGCTGACCACTTCGCGGCGGCCGATGAGCAACTCGCTGTTATCCTTTGCGGGGGCACGTGACCGCCCGACGGGCGTGCGCTGGGGCGGGGTCACGGCCAATGGCGCCACGCTCGGCCTGAGCTGGGACCAGGGCGGTGATAACGGGGTCTGGGCCAGCCTGGGGCACCACTGGCTGTATGGCGAGAACGTTGCCGACAACCAGCGCACCCGGGCCATGGCTGGCTGGTACCACCGGGTGGTGGAAAAAGCCGACGAGCGCGTGCGCGTGGGCCTGACGCTGATGCACTGGCGTCACGACAAGGACCTGGGCGGCTACAGCCTGGGGCAGGGCGGTTACTACAGCCCGCAGCGCTACACATCGGTTGGCGTGCCAGTCAGTTATGCCTGGCGCAACTACGATTGGTCGGTGCTGCTGGAAGGCTCTGTCAGCTGGTCCCAGGCCCACAGCGGCCGCAGCCGCCTGTACCCGGACGCGCACGTCAACCGCAAGGTGCTGGCGCAGTATGACGTTGACACCAACATCGACGCCACGAACGACGCCAGTGACAGCAGCGGGCTTGGCTACCGCCTGCGTGGGCTGTTCGAGCGGCGCCTGAGCGACCATTGGGTGTTGGGCGCCGGCTTCGACTGGCAGCACAGTGATGACTATGCGCCTAGCCATGGCATGCTCTACCTGCGCTACCTGTTCGAGCCGTGGCGGGGTAACCTGGCACTGCCGGTGACACCGCTGGAGCCCTATAGCGAGTGGCGTTGACGAAGATGTGTCCCCTGTAGGAGCCGCTCCCACAGGGGACGCGGATCGCTTGCGAACTCAGTTCTCTACGCGACAGCGCAGCCCAATGGGTTGGCTGTCTCGGTGTTGACACCGGGTACGCCGCCGCCCCATTATCCAGCCATACCAACGCAACGGGCTTTCCGGCATGTCCATTTCCAACCACGCCATTTCCGCTTCGGGCTTCATCGCCCAGGCAGGCGCGTGCGTTGCCGTTGCCAAGAAATCCAAGAAACAGCCGCTCATCTGACCGAGGCGCGCTGTCTCGTCAGGTGGGCTGACGAGACAGAAGGCGCCAGGTATCCCTGCCAGACCACTTCGACTCTTTGCCCTGCTGACGCTGACTTTCGGTCAACATCAGGAGTTTTTGCATGTCGAATTTCCGTGGTATCTGGATCGCCCTCGTCACGCCATTGCGCGCCAATGAAATCGACTTCACCGCCCTGGAAAAACTGGTGAAGAAGCTGCTCGAAGAGGGCGTAGCCGGTTTTGTGGTGTGCGGTACCACGGGCGAGGCGGCGGCGCTGTCCAAGGCCGAGCAACTGGCCGTGCTGGACGCTGTGTTGGCCTGGGTGGAGCCAGGCAGGGTGGTGATGGGCCTGTCGGGTTACAACCTGCGCGAGCTGTTGGCCTTCCAGGCTGAAATCCAGCAGCGTGACATTGGCGGGCTTCTGGTCCCTGCACCGTGCTACATCCGGCCTTCGCAAGCCGGCATCGAGGCGTTCTTCAGCACGGTGGCGGATGCCGCTAGCGTACCGGTGATTGTCTACGACATTCCCTACCGCACCGGAGTACGCATCGAGCGTGAAACCCTGCGCCGCATCGTGCGCCACCCGCGCATTGCGGCGGTGAAGGACTGCAGTGGTGACAGCGAGACCACCATGGCCCTGATCCAGGACGGTCACGCCCAGGTGCTGGCCGGTGAGGACGTTCAGATCTTCAACAACCTGTGCCTGGGCGGTGCGGGGGCCATTTCGGCTTCGGCGCATGTGCGGGCCGACCTGTACGTGCGCATGTTGCAGCAGGTCGACCATGGCGACTGGGTAGCCGCGCGAGGGACGTTCTACCAGTTGCTGCCGTGGATGAAGATGGCCTTTGCCGAGCCTAACCCGGCCGTGATCAAGGCGGCATTGCAGATGCAAAACCTGATTGCCGACGAGCTGCGCGAGCCCATGCAGGCCTGTACGGAAACGACCCGGGGCAAGCTGCAAGGCGTGCTGGGCTCACTCGGCGCCTGAGGCGGCTGCAGCACGTGGCAGCAGGGGCTTTTCCATCGGCTGGTAGGCCAGCCCGGCAAACTCGCCCACTTCGCCTGCCAGGTTGAAGCCGTAACGCTGGTAGGCAGGCACCGAAGACAACGATGCCCTGACCGTGACGACTTCAACCCTGGCATGCTCAAGTGCGGCGCTCATGAGGCGCCTGCCGATGCCTTGCCGTTGCCACCTTGGTGCAATGAACAGCATCGTCACGTGGCGGCCTTCCTTGAGTTCGATCAACCCCGTGATTGCACCGTCCATGACGCAGACCAGCATCAGGTTGTCGTCCTGCATGCGCTCGGCAAACGCCTTGGGTGCGGCCACCTTGGTGAAGGTTTCTACGCCTTGCGCTGACAGCGAGGGCGCGACCGCCTGCATGAAGGCATCCAGGCACAAGGCGCTGGCGTGGGGGAGGTCGTCAGGGGTGAGTTTGCGTATGTGCATGGCAGTCGTCCGTATCTGGTATCGTCCTTTTGCCAACTTTAACCTGTTATTGGATCAAGGACCGAGCCATGATGACTTCACCGGAAAAAATCCTTTTCCTGCCCGGCGCCTCTGGCAACATTGCCTTCTGGCACCCGGCTGCCGCAGCCATGAGTACGCCAGCAATCGTCCGGCACATGGGCTGGCCCGGTTTCGGCAACGTGCCAGCCAACCCGAATGTTTCCTGCCTGCAGCACCTTGCCGCCCTTGCCCTTGGCGAAGTCGACAGGCCCACGGCCTTGGTGGCGCAGTCCATGGGTGGGGTGGTTGCGGTGCTCCTTGCGCTGGAGCGCCCAGGGTTGATTACGCACCTGGTCCTGAGCGTGACTTCAGGCGGCCTGGACCTTTCTGCCTTTGGTGCTGCTGACTGGCGTGCAGAATTCGAGGCGCAGAACCCCAGGCTGCCACGCTGGTTTCTCGATGACCGCACTGATCTGTCGGCGCGCCTCTCCGAGTTGCGCATGCCTGTACTGCTGCTATGGGGCGGCGCAGACCCGATCAGCCCGGTCGCTGTTGGCGAGTGCTTGATGCAGTTGATACCAAACGCCAGCCTGGAGGTGTTCGCCGATGCCGGCCATGACCTTGGCCATAGCCATGCCGAAGCGGTCGCGCGCCTGATTGACGCACACCTTGCTTCCTGACGGCTGTTTCAAGCTGCCGTAGCCACGACCGGCCTGGCTTCGCCAATCAGGATGTCTTCAAAGAATGCCCCGACCGGTTCGCTAGGGTGGCATAACTGAATTTCCAGCACCCATACGACCGCGCTCGGGACGATTTCCACCTCGGCCAGTTTGCCTTGCCCATACAGCACATGCGGGAAGTCGGCGATGCGATGCCCGGCCAGGTTGCGTTCCAGCTGCCAGCCTTTCGCCTGGGCACTGCGCTCGGCGAAGTCATACAGCTCGCGCCCGGTCAGGCCGCGGCCCCATGCCTGGCGCGTTTCGTCGAACACTTCATGCAGTGCCTGGACGCAGGCGTGGTGCAGGTCGTGCTGGCCAAACACGAAGGTGTCGCCATAGTCGCCCTCATAGCCATTCCATACCGGGCCGACATCGACCACGACGATATCCGTGGCGCGTAGTACACGCTGCAGATCAATCCCTTGGCGCGGCGTGCGTACGGTGTCGTCGCCAAAACGGATGTAGGTAGGGTGCCAGGTGTGCGACGCGCCCATTGCCTGCAAGGTTTGCGCGGCCATCTCCAGTGCCTGGGCGGTGGTCATGCCAACTTGTAGCTGGCTGGCGATCGCCGCTACGGCCCGTACCGACTGCTCGCGGGCTGCGAGCATGCCGTCCAGTGAGTAGCGCGGGCCGACTTTTTCCAGCTCCGGGTCCAATGGGTTGGCCGTTGGAGCCTCGGGCACCAGTGCGCCGCTGGCAACGAAAGCCTCGGCGACAAAGCGATGGGGCTGCAGGCCAGCCGCCAGGCACTGCTCGCGAGCCTGGCTGATCATCGCGGCATTGCCGCAGGCATAGACCTGGGTATCAGCCCAGCGATGGGCCTGGGCCAGCGCCACCTGTTGCACCCGCGCCTGGTCCGACAACACCGGGTGCCAGCGAAAGTGAGCGTGCGCACGGCTGGCCTTGTCGAGGAATTCACGGTCATAGAAGTCTGCGCTCGATCTGCCGCCCCAGTACAACGTGACCTCGGCATCGCCTGCCAGGGCGGTCAACAGCAATGGCTTGATGCCGGCGTAACCTGTACCGGTGGCGAACAGCACCAGGGGGCGCTGGTCCTCGTGCTGCCAGGTGCAGGCACCGACCGGCCCTTCGAGCGTCAAGGTGTCACCTGCTTGCAGGGTGGGCAGCAGGCGTTCGGTAAACAGGCCGCCACTGACCTTGCGGATGTGAAACACCAGTTGCCCCTGGTCCTGGGCGGGCAGGTTGGCGATGGAAAAACAGCGGCTGTCACCGTTGTCGAGCCGGAAGCGTACGTACTGGCCAGCCCGTACTACCAAGGGCTGTGCAGGCTGCAGCACCAGTTCGACGATATCAGCGCTCAGTTCGCGTTTGCCGTGGACCTGTGCGTGGATTTCCAGTTCCGGGGTTTCCAGGGACCAGCCGGGAATTTCCAGGCACATGTCACTGCAGGCGTGGCTCTGGCACAGCAACATTTCGTCGGCTGCCAGGGGGTAGCAGGGCGCGGGCGTGTCTGCTGCCCGCTGCTTGTCCCGATACTGCCCCGACACCACCTTGACCTTGCACGACCCACAGGCGCCGCGGCGGCAGGAGAAGGGCACCGGCAGGCCGCTGGCCAGCATGGCGTCGAGCAGCAATTCCTGGCTGGCGTCGAAGGTTTTGCCCGAGGGCGACAATTCAATGACATGGCGGTTCTGCATGAGCACCTCGGGGCAAATGGAGGTTCGATTGTTGCTATAGTCCAGGACCAGTAGAACCTCCAGTTTTGGTTAATTCACATGGTCCAGCTTCGCAAATGGCAGCCGCTGCTCAAGCTCGACGGGGCGCAGCCGCAGGCTTCGTACAGGCAGATTGTCGAGGGCCTGGTCGCCGCGATCACCGAGGGCCGCCTGCGCCCCGGCACGCCGTTACCCGGCACGCGGGAAATGGCGCAACTGCTGAACGTCAACCGCAAGACGGTGATCCTCGCCTACGAGGAAGCCGAGACCAAAGGCTGGCTGGAAAGCGTGCAGCGCCGCGGCACCTTCGTCAGTCGGCAGCTGGCGGCTGGCGCCCTGGCCGAGCCCGACGCAGCGCAGTCCTTTGCCCTGGTGCTGCCAGAGGAGCCTGCTGTTGCCTATTTCACGGCCAACGAACAGGCTGCCACGCAGCAGGATCGGCCGGGTGCGCTGTTCTTCGACAACGGCGCCTGTGACCACCGCCTGTTGCCGCAGACCGTTCTGCACCGTTATTACCGCAATGCCTTGCGCAACAGCTTCGCCGCCAACACCGTGCGCCACGGCAGCGCGTGTAGCAGCCATCACCTGCGCAGCGCCTTGGCCGACATGCTGCGGCACAATCGCAGCCTGAACGTTGGCGCCGAGCATATCTGCCTGACCCAGGGTGTGCAGATGTCGCTGTACCTGGTGGCCAGCGTGCTGCTCAAGCCCGGTGACGTGGTGCTGGTCGAGCGCCTGAGCTATCCGCCTGCGTGGGAGATCTTCCGCCAGCTGGGTGCCCGGCTGGTCACAGTGGACCTGGATGACGAGGGTTGCCGGGTCGACCAGATCGATGCACTGTGCCGGCTGCACAAGGTGCGCATGCTTTACATCACACCCCATCACCAGTTCCCGACCACGGTCAGCCTGCCTGCCGGGCGCCGGCAGCAGTTGCTGGAGCTGGCGCGGCAGCACGACTTTTGCGTGGTCGAGGAAGACTACGACCATGAATACCACTTTGCCGGACGACCTTACCTGCCGTTGGCCAGCGACCGTCAGCAGCAGCATGTGATCTACATTGGTTCATTGTCCAAGTCCTTGGGCAGTACGTTCCGTTGCAGCTTCATCGTGGCGCCGACAGAGGTGGCCGCGGTGCTCGAACGCAGGGCGACGCTGACCCTGGGGCAGGGCGATGCGGTGATGCAGCAGATGCTGGCGGACTTGATCAATGATGGCGAGCTGAAGAAACACTTGCGTCGGGTTGCCCGGGAGTACCGCCGGCGTCGGGAGACCCTGTTGGCTTGCTTGCGCGATGCCTTTGGCGAGCAGGTAACTGTAAAGGTACCGGAAGGCGGGTTGGCGCTGTGGGTGAGGTTTGCCGACTCGATCGATGTGGATCAGTTGGTTGGCAAAGCGCTGGCGTTGGACCTGGTGGTACGCAGTGGCCGGCAGTTTTCGCCGTCTGGTCATGCGGAAAATGCCTTGCGCCTCGGGTTCGCCTCGCTGGATGTGGATGAAATCCGGCTGGCCACACAACGTTTGGCGCAAGCGGCGAAGGCGATTGCAACATCGGTCCTGTAGGCGCAACGGTCTTGCTCGAGATCTAGAAGCTAGCGCAATCCCTGCGGGAAATTACCCAGCCCTTTTGGGCTGCGCTGTCGCGCAGGGAACCAATATCGCTCGTCTGACGTGCTCCTACAGAAACTCGCTGAACCAGCCGGTGCCATCCACCGCGTTACCTGATCAGGCTTGAGCGGGCTATTTGCGCTGCCACACTTCGCCTTGTTCGCTGACCACCCAGGGCCTGTCCGCGGCATCGACAAGCACTCCACCCACCCAGCGCTGCGCTGGGTTGTGGTCAAGCCAATGCGCCTGCCCCGCAAGCACCTGCTCGGCAAGCGCGGTCAGCCGCAACGGCCGTTGTGCCCAAGACTCACCCGGGCCTTCCAGCAGCAGCGGGTGCGGCGCATGGATCAGGGGCTGCAGCAGAACATGGAACATCAGATCGCCCAGGTAAGGCAGCGGTTCATCCTGCATCATCAACTGGGCAAACACACGGTCGGCCGGCAGCTCGCCGCGTGACGCCAGAACGCGCAACAGCAGGCGCTCCGTGAGGCTCAAACCGTCGTTCGCCCCCGGCAGTTCCTGCAGTTGCCGCGCAAGGGCCCGGCCCAGCAACGGCAATACCGCATGCTGGAGGCCCGCCAGGGCTGCCCAGGCCCTGGGGGCCGGCGCGGTATAGGCCGCCCATGCCTGGCGGGCCAGGGCCAGCGCGTCCTCACCCAGTGCGCGACGTTGTGGCCACAACCAGGCAAGCAGGTCCGGGGCCAACTGGCCGATACCGATGAAGCGCTCGACGCCAGGTACCTGGGTGATTTCGATCAGCTCCAACCGGCGCGGCAGGCTGGGCAGGCTGGCGAGTACGCGGATCAGGAACAGCTGGTCGTAAGCGTCACCCTCGCACCACAGCACCATCTTGCTGTCGCTGTTCAACCCGGCCAGGGCGGTGCGCTGTGCCGCCTGGCGTTGCTCGATGTCCTGGGGGGGCAGGTTGAACGCTTGCTGTATGTAAGCGGCTCGAACCTGCCAATACTGCTCCTCGGGCAGTGCGCAGACTGGCCCCATGACCATGGGGTCGTCGAACATCTGGAAGGCACCGGCAAAACCGGCCGTGCGCAAGCTGTGGGCGATGTCGTTGCCGCAGCGCCAATGCTGCACGGCAGCCTCGTCATCGGCGGTGAAGCCAGGGTGGCGTGCCGCGAACGCGATGGCATCGGCATGGGCCTTGAGCTTGGGCCAGCTGGCAAAGCCGGCCTCGCGGGCCACCAGCCATTGGGTATCGGCAAGCCGGTAGTCAGGGCCAGACAGGCCGAGTGCGCGCAGCTGCTCGCGGGTATCGTCGGCCTCGTGGCTTTTCAGGGCGCTGAGCAATCGCTTGGCGCGTTTGCGCAAGGCGGGCAGGTCGAGCAAGCCGTGGTGGCGGGATGCATTGATGGCGGGCATGCCAACTCCTTTGGGGCTCGGTCCGCCGACAAGCCGGGAGCTGGTATGGGAATGTGATGACGCATGGCTTGGGCAACCCCTTGGCGCGGACCGCAGGCGCAGCCAGCGCCCTGGCGCCGACTTTACCGGGTAATGCGAGCGGGTGCAAAGCATCGACTTCCTCGGCCGATGAGGATAGCCTCGGTGCAATGCTGCTGAACAGCCAATAGAAAAATCATCACCATGCCTGCAGGTTTCCCCGGGTTGCCCTCACTCAATGCGCTACGGGTGTTCGAAGTGGTGGCGCGTCACTTGAACTTCCGCCTGGCCGCCGAGGAGCTCGGCGTCACCCAGGCGGCCGTTGCCCAGCAGATTCGAGGGCTGGAGGCCGGCCTGGAGGTTCGCCTGTTCGAGCGTTTGCCGCGCGGCCTTGGCCTGACCGATGCCGGGCATGCCTACAGCACCAGCGTGCGCAGCGCCTTGGCGATGATCGACGAAGCCACGCGGCTGCTGCGCCCGGCGCCATCCCATCTCACTGTCAGCGTCACGCCAACCTTTGCTTCGAAATGGCTGATCCCCAGGTTGGGGCACTTTGCCGAGCGCAACCCCGAGATTGACCTACGGGTGCTGGCCACCGACCGGCTTTCTCACTTTCATACCGATGGTGTGGACCTGGCCGTGCGTTATGGCCAGCCGCCGTTCGGCGCCGGGCTGAACGCCGAGTTGCTGATGGAGCCGCCGCTGGTCGCGGTGGCAAGCCCGGCGTTGTTGGCGGAGGTCGGCTGGCCAGAGGGTTTTGCCGCCTTGCAGCGCTATGTGGCGCTGCACGATGCGCACAACTACTGGCCGCAGTTCTGCGCCGCGGTGTTCCCGGGCCACCCGGCACCTACGGCGAAGACGGTGCGCTTCAACCAGACCTCGCTGGCCATCGAAGCCGCCATTGGCGGGCAGGGCATCACATTGGCCAGCCATGCCTTCGTCAGTGACGACATCGCCGCCGGCCGGCTGATGCAGGTGTTCCCCCAGCAACTGCGGCTGGACAAGGCGTTCTACCTGGTATGGCCGCGCAAGGGGCAGCCGCCAACGGCCCTGCAAATCGTCAGGGAGTGGCTCAAGACTCAGGCTGACGAAAGAAAATCTACTGTCTAGACGAAGCCCGGCTGCCTCCCTGCGCACCTGTGTGGCTGCTAGTGTGAATGCACTTGCAAACACGTGGTTCCATCGCCGAAGGAGGCAATATGTCTGTGGAAAAAGTAGCCATCATCACTGCCGGTGGCAGCGGCATGGGCGCGGCAGCGGCACGTCGCCTGGCTGCCGATGGCTTCAAGGTCGGCATTCTTTCGTCCTCGGGCAAGGGCGAAGCGCTGGCCAAGGAGCTGGGTGGTATTGGTGTTACCGGCAGCAACCAGTCGGTCGAGGACCTGCAGCGCCTGGTGGATGCCGTGGTCGAGAAGTGGGGGCGCGTCGATGTGCTGGTCAACAGCGCCGGCCACGGCCCGCGCGCGCCGATCCTGGAGATCAGTGACGAAGACTGGCACAAGGGCATGGACACCTACCTGCTCAATGTCATCCGCCCGGCACGCCTGGTGACGCCAATCATGCAACGGCAGAAGGGTGGGGTGATTATCAACATCTCTACCGCCTGGGCATTCGAACCCAACGAAATGTTCCCCACATCGGCGGTGTTCCGCTCGGGCCTGGCGGCGTTCAGCAAGATCTTCGCCGACACCTATGCTGCGGACAACGTGCGCATCAACAACGTATTGCCTGGCTGGATCGACAGCCTGCCGGCCACTGAACAGCGTCGCGACAGCGTACCGCTCAAACGCTATGGCACCAGCGAGGAAATCGCCGCCACCATTGCGTTCCTGGCCAGCGAAGGGGCTGCCTATATCACCGGGCAGAACATCAAGGTCGATGGTGGCCTGACGCGCAGTGTCTGACCGTCGTCAGTGCGCAGTCGTCGGGAGCATGCCGGACCGCTGGGCGTTCTGCGCGGCTTCTATCAGCTGCAGGTTGCGGCTGCGTAGTGCGTGATTGTTGCCAACACGCAGGTTGGAGCGCAGCGCCAGGGTTTGCGCCTGTTCGTACTGCCCTTGCTGAAGGCGCAGGACGCCAAGGTAGTGCAGCGTTGCCGGGTTGTTCGGCTGAATGTGCAGCGCCCGCTCCAGGGTGGCCGCCGCCTGGTCCAGTTGGCCGTCGGCATACTGTTGCGAGGCGGTTTCGATCAGCATGGTCGACGCATTGTTGCTGCGTGCGGGCGCGGAGCGCTCGCCGGCCAGTGCGCCTGGTGCCGTGATTGCGCTGAACAACAGGAGCAAGGCTGACAGAAAAGGTGTGCTGGGCATCGACGAGAGACTCGGCAGAGCTTGGGCGGGGGAGCAACTGTCTTACCAAAGGAATGCGCCATACCTGTGGAGCGGGCGCACCCGCGAACACCGGCGCCGCGTCGCCTGCTTCGCGGGCATGCCCGCTCCCACAGGTACGGCGCCGCCCTTGAGGCGTGCGAAGTATTTGTAGGAGTGGCCGGCGCGCGCCTTCAGTTATCGGTCATGCTTCGAAGAGGATCGCCCTTGCTTGTTGTGCTCCTTGGAGTTGGCAATGGCTGACCGGGTAGTACCACGGCCGTTGTCATCGTTGCGCAGGCTTCCATAGTGGTTACCGCTCTCGCCATGGTTGCGCGTGGCCTTGCCGGCATGGTCACTCTCGTAGCCGGCACCATTGCCGTTGATGCCGCCCTTGCCGCCACCATGTCCACCGCCATTGCCACCACCTTTGGCATACGCGGAGCCGATCGGCGAGACGTCGGCAGGCAACAATGCAGTTGCGCCGAGCGCCAGGGCACAAGTAAAGACGGCTACCAGGGTTTTTTTCATGTTTGTTCGCCTCCAGAAGGCGCAGGGGGGAGCTGAAGTGCGGATACGACCTAAGGTTGTCTTTTAAGTTCCACAGTGCGCAGCCGTCCGACGAAGTCGGCTGCCAGGCTCCTTCAGTACCTGGCAGCCTTCACCTCATCGATCGTTCTTCGAGGAGTTTTGGACCGCGCCGCTCAGCCCTTTGGCATTATGATCACCGGGCGTAGTCCCCGAGATAGCGGTAGATTTCGTCAAGCCGCGAGTATCCTTGGATTGGGCAACGCCTGAGGTGGTGGTGCCATGGCCGTTGTCCTGGTTGCGTGAGCTTCCATAATGATTGCCGCTCACACCATGATCACGGGTGGCCTTGCCGGCATGATCACCCGCAAGACCGGCGCCATGTCCATTGTGCCCACCCATACCGGCGCCACGTCCACCGCCATTGCCGCCGCCGTGGCCACCACCACCACCGTGGCCACCGCCACCGCCTTTGGCATACGCGGAACCCATAGGCGAGATATCGGCAGGTAACAGTGCCGTTGTGCCCAATGCCAGGGCACAAGCAAAGACGGCCACCAGGGTTTTTCTCATGTTTTTTCGCCTCCAACGGCGCAGGTAGAGCTCAGGTGCTGGTAAGACATGTGGCGGCTTTGCAAGTTCTGTCGTCCTGACGGAAGGATGATGCTCCATGACAGCTCAGATCTCGACCTGGGTGCCAAGCTCGATGACCCGGTTCAGCGGCAGCTGGAAGTACTTCAGGTTGCTGTTGGCATTCTTCAGCAGGAAGGCAAACAGGTGCTCCCGCCAGCGGGCCATGCCCATCTGTTTACCTGCAATGACCGTCTCCCGGCTGAGAAAATAGGTAGTGCGCATGGGGCCGAATTCAAGGTCAGCACGCTGGCAGCGGCTTAACGCCAAAGGCACGTCGGGCTCTTCCATGAAGCCGAAATGCAGGCTAACGCGGAAGAAACCTTCACCAAAGGCCTCGACCTCGCAGCGCTTGCCAGCGCTGACTCGGGGCTCGTCCTCGAACACCACGGTCAACAGCACCACCTGTTCATGCAGTACCTGGTTATGCAGCAGGTTGTGCAGCAAGGCGTGAGGCACCGCCTCGGGCCTGGCGGACAGGAACACGGCAGTACCGCCCACGCGGTGAGGCGGCTGGGCCTTGAGGCTGCCAATGAACAGGTCCAGCGGCAGTGAACTCTCGTCCAGCCGCTCGACGATGATCTTTCGTCCACGTTTCCAGGTGGTCATCAGGATGAACAGCGCCACGCCCGCAATCACCGGAAATGCACCGCCCTGGAAGATCTTCGGCGCATTGGCGGCAAAGTACAGGCTGTCGACCAGCAGGAACGCCAGCAGCATCGGCACCGCCAGCCAGCGTGGTGCCTTCCACAGCAACAGCACCACTGCCGAAGCCAGTAGCGTGGTGATCAGCATGGTCCCGGTCACAGCCACGCCATAGGCTGCCGCAAGGGCCCCGGACGACTCGAAACCGACCACCAGCAATACCACGCCAACCATCAGCGCCCAGTTCACCATGCCAATGTAGATCTGCCCCTGTTCCTCGCTGGAGGTGTGCTGGATGAACATGCGTGGTACGTACCCCAGCTGGATGGCCTGGCGCGTCAGCGAGAACGCACCGGAGATCACGGCCTGGGACGCGATGATGGTGGCCAGCGTGGCCAGCCCCACCATGGGTAGCAGGGCCCATTCGGGCGCCAACAGATAGAACGGGTTGCGCACTGCCTGTGGGTCGCCGAGGATCAAGGCGCCCTGGCCGAAGTAGTTCAGCACCAGGCCGGGTAGCACCAGCAGGAACCAGGCCCGGGCAATGGGTTTGCGGCCGAAGTGCCCCATATCGGCGTAGAGTGCTTCGGCACCGGTCAGCGCCAGTACCACCGCGCCGAGAATCGCCACCCCCATGCCCGGGTGCAGCAGGAAGAACTTCACCGCCCAGAGCGGGTTGAGTGCCTGTAGCACTTCCGGGCGCTGGACGATGCCATGCACGCCCAGCGCACCCAGCACGATGAACCACAGCACCATGATCGGCCCGAAGAGGATGCCGATGCGCGCGGTGCCGTGCTTCTGGATCAGGAACAGTGCCACCAGCACTACCAGCGAAAGCGGTACGACCCAATGCTCTATACCGTCGAAGGCCAGTTGCAGCCCCTCGACGGCCGATAGCACGGAAATCGCCGGCGTGATCATGCTGTCGCCGTAGAACAGCGCGGCGCCGAACAGGCCGAGCAGCACCAGTATCTTGCCCAGCCGTTGGTAGGGCGCTGCCGCCCGATGCGCCAAGGCAGTCAGGGCCATGATGCCACCCTCGCCCTGGTTGTCGGCACGCAGGATGAACAGTACGTACTTGAGCGACACCACCCAGAGCAACGACCAGAACACCAGTGACAGCACACCGAGTACACCGGCCGTGTTGGCCTGCACGCCGTAGTGCCCGGCGAACACCTCCTTGAGGGTGTATAGCGGGCTGGTGCCGATGTCGCCGTACACTACGCCGACAGCGGCGACAAGCATGCCGATGGGGTTGGACTTGCCGGGAAGGGATTGATTTGCGATGACGGTGGACTGACTCACGAAGGGCTTCTCTGGTCTGGCGGGTAGAAATGCATGCCATCCATGGGCATCGCGCGCCCAGTATTCCTTCTGGCTGTCGGTTCAGCCGTAAAAAGAGCGTAAAAAATCGTGCGACCGCCTCGTGAACCGAACGAGCCCCTGAGGCGCCAGCAGATCGGCACCGGCGTGGCTAACGCCTATTCATGAGCCCCATCATCACGCCATGGCCCAGTAGGGTTGTCTGGTCCGGCCCGACCCACCAGGCAGGCGCGACGATGGATGGCGCGGACCTCGATGGAGGACACTCAAGTGTCCTCCACATCGCATGCACCCTATGGCGATACCAGCACATCACACTGGGACTCGTTCAGCACATGCTTGGTGACGCTGCCTATCAGCAGCTCTTCAAGCGCGCTTTCCCCTTGCCTGCCGACCACGATCAGGTCGCATTCCAGCTCTTGTTCCTGCTCGACAATCCGCCAGCCAGCATCACCGTGCACCACGATTTGCCGGGCAGCGGCCACTCCGGCGGTTTCGCTCAAGGCCGCGAGTTGCTTTACCGCATCTTTGCGGATGACATTGCGATAGTGCGTGAGGGTATCGTGGTCGAGGTGGGTGAAGCGCATGCTGCCTTCGAACGGCGCCTCGTATACATGCAGCAGAATGATCTCGGCCTGTGGGGCAATGGCTTTTGCCAGTTCGATGGCACGCAGTGACGAAGACGAAAAATCAACCGCAACCAGCAAGGTGCGGTACGCATCACGGGGGGCCTGCTTGACCACCAGCAAAGGGCAGGGCATGCGGTTAAGCATTTTCTGCACAGTGGAGCCCAGCAGCAGTCGTCGTGCCACGCTCTGGCCCTTTGCCCCACATACCAGCAGGTCGCTGCGTTTGTCCTGCGCTACGCGGGTGATCTCGGTGGCCACCGAACCGTGCGCGACTTGCACGCCGGCGGCGATGTCATAGCGCTGGAGCAGCATTGCAGCCAGTGCGCGAATTTTTTCGCCAGCGGTATCCAGTACGCCCTTCAACAGATCGTCACCAGGAGCCAGCAGCTGTTTCAGGCGCTCGAAGGGGGCCGGGTTGGCAACGTATAGCAGGTCCAGTGATGCCTGCTGCGCCTTGCTCAAGTGCGCAGCGCGCTCCGCCGCGTTGCGGGCAGAGGTGGACAGGTCGGTAGCTACCAGTACATGGTTCAGCGGGCTCATGTGGGGTTCCTTATCCAAAGGCACGCATGGTGTCGATGGCGATGCCTTGAGCACAATGCGGCTGGTGGTTGTCGATTCGTTCCTTACTGACAGCCATGGTCTCGCGAACCCGGCCCGGCGGCTTGATGTGCGTCAATGGAGTGAGGGGCCGAGCTTGAGTTGGCCAATCTGACTCGTCTGCAGAAGTGGATTTAGCCGCGAAGAGGCCGACTTGGTGAATGGGCCTGCTCGAACGCCGCCAGCATCCTTTGCCGCGTCAGCGGGTCGGCAGGAATCAGGTGCTCGATGCGCAGGGATTCCACGGTGATGTCCAGCGGCATGCCGAAGGTGGTGAAGGTGGACATAAACCTCAGCTCACCTTCCGGGGTGTTCACACGTGTCAGTAGCACCGGCGTGGCACTCGTCGCCTGCGTGGGGTTGCATGGGGCTGGCAGGTCGCGCAAGCGCCTTGCCAGTGCCGGGTTACCGGCGGCTTCCCTGGACGCGCGTTGCCAGGCAACGGCGCGGATCTCGGCTGCATTGGCCAAATGGTCACCCAGGCCGCCGGGGTGAAGCAGTGTTTCCAACAGATTGAGGCCTGACGCCGCCGGTGCGGTAACGCCCGCCATCGCCATCAGCACGCCGGTGCTGGCATTCGCGGCGATGACGTTCCAGTTGCTGTCGATGACGATCGCAGGTGCCGGGTTGTTTGCCTGCAGGATGTGCTCGATGGCGGCATGCACCAAGGCCAATTCAGGCGCATCGAGCGGCGAGGCGGCGTAGCGGGGGGCGTACCCGGCCGCGACGAACACCGCGTTGCAGTGTTCCAGTGGCGCGCCAAGGGCCGAAAGCAGCGCATGCAGTGTGCCGGGGCTGGCTTTGGCGCGCCCTGTCTCCACGCAGCTCAGATGACGCTGCGATAGGCCAGCCAGCAGCGAAAGCTCAAGCTGGCTGAGTCCGGCCTGCTGGCGCAGGTAGCGCAGTTGCTGGCCCGCCGATGTGCTGGGCGCAGGACTTTTGCGATGGAATGGATGATGACTCATGCGTTGACTCTGACCGTTCTTGAGTACAGCGTCCATGACCTCACAGGTCATTGAGCGCAGACAACCCTATCACTACCCTGCCGGGAGACCCTACTCAGGAGAGGACGATGGGCTTACGTATCTACGCGCTGGCGTTGCCGGGGAGCGCCAGCCATGAGTAGCGCCTTGGCTGTATACGCGCTGTGTGTGGTCGTGCTGTTCTTCAAGATGTTCGCGGTTTCCTGTTATCAGGGGTATTACCGCTTGCGCTTCGTGGTTTTCACCAACTCGGAGGATGCCGCCGTTTTCAAGCGAACCGCGCAGGTAGCGGAGCGGCCGGAGGTAGCTCGAGCTGCCAAGGTGTGGGCCAACGACCTGGAAAATATCCCTGCATTCTTCGCCCTTTGCGGGCTGGCCATTGCCCTCGATACAGCAGTGGGGCCCAACGCCTGGCTGAGCATCGTGTTCACTCTTGCCAGGGTCTTGCACACGTGGGCCTATCTTGCAGGAGCGCAGCCGTGGCGTACGGTGTTGTATGGCATCGGGGTCGTTTGCCTGTTGGGCCTTTGCGTCATTATCACAGCGAGGGTGGTGAACGCTTTCGTCTTGTGACACCGCCTGGCTGTCGGGACACAGAGACGTTGCGATTGTTTGCATGAGTCAACTTGATGCTTCCCTGTAACGGTACTAATACTAAGGGTCGGGAGGGGATGATCATGCAGACACGATTTGTTGTGGTTCCCGCTGTGCCGCTCAAGAAAGAGATTTACCCTCGCAGTCTTGGCTTCCCCGTGACGTTAGGGGAGGGTTATGACCTTTATGACACACAAGAAAAGCTGCGCCTGACCCTTAACTACCCGACACGCGCCGAGGCGGAATTCGTATGCGCGTCCCGAAACAGTTGCCGAGATGCTGATGCGGCGGATATCGCCGGGAATGGTTGATGCTGATAACGCCTTGCGGGCCTCGCGTGCACCGGCTTAGCCGGTGCCATGCATCGCGTTGCGTTCTTCACGGGGCGCGCCAGGCAGGGCTTGCGTCATGCCTGCGCGAGCGCTTGCACCAATTGTGCCTTGGTCATGGTGGAGCGCCCCTTGATGTTTTTACTGCGCGCTTCTTTCATCAGGCTTTGCTTGCTTTGGGTTTCCAGGGAGCTGCCCGATGTGCGGGAATGACCCTGGCGTGACTTCGCTGCACGTTTGGCAGAGTCCGAACGGGCAGTTCTCTTCTCGCTGGAAGGTGTGGTTTCACCCGAGCCTCCCTTTTTCTCACCACCCCCGGACTGTTTGTTGACGGTGGCCCAGGCACGCGCCTCGGCCTGGTCTTTCGGCACGCCTTTGTGCTCGTAGCTTTCCTCGATATGTTCGGCCTTGCGCTTCTGCTTGTCGGTGTACTTGTCCTTGGCGCCGCGTGGCATGGCATTCACTCCTGGCTGGTTTGCATGAGCGGTTGAATGCCGGGGTAACGCCAGAGTGCCCGGTAATCGACGAGCGGTGCCATGAAGCCTGTCGCGCACTGAAAACGGTCATTCAATCGACACATTAAGGCCTTAGGGTTGAAGTATCAGGCATTCCAAGGCTCCAGCCCCTCTGGTCCCGTGATGGCACCTTCAGGCGGCTCTACCATGCGGCCTGCCATTGAGCGGTCACAAAGCTGTAACATTGCTGCTGCAAAGTGTGCCGGCCATCACACGGAGCGCTTTTCGATGATACGCCTGATGAAGTCTGCTGCACTTGCCGTTGCCGTTTCTCTTTGCGCCACCTCGGCATCCTTTGCCGCAGAGAACGTCCGCCTGACCGGTTCCGGCGCCAGCTTCCCGGCACCGATCTACCTGACCTGGTTCAAGGCCTTCAGCAAGGAAACCGACGGTGTCACCGTTGACTACCAGTCCAAGGGGAGCGGGGCGGGTGTTCAGGACTTCCTGAATAAAACCGTCGACTTCGCCGCCAGCGACTCGGCAATGAAAGCTGAAGAAATCGCCAAGGTCGGCGAGGGCGTGCAGTTGCTGCCAATGACCGCCGGTGAAATCGTCCTGGCTTACAACCTGCCGGGCAACCCTAAAGGGCTGAAGCTGCCACGCGATGTGTACTCCAACATCTTCCTCGGCAAGATCACCCAGTGGAACGACCCGCAGATCGTCGCGGCCAACCCTGAGCTGAAACTGCCAGCTACCCCGATTACCGTGGTCGTGCGTGCCGACTCCAGCGGTACCACGGCGGTATTCACCAAGCACCTGTCGGCCATCAACGCTGACTTCAAGCAAGCGCTGGGTGAAGGCAACACCGTCAACTGGCCGGCCAGCGACAAGTTCATCAAGTCGCCGAAGAACGATGGCGTAACCGCCACCGTCCGCCAGACCCCAGGCGCCATCGGCTACATCGAGTATGGCTTCGCCAAGCTGGCCAAGGTCGACTTCGCCCAGCTGCAGAACAAGGCCGGCCAATACGTCGTGCCGAACGCCGAGAGCGGCGCCGAGGCGCTGGCGGCGGTGAAGATGCCGGAGAACCTGGTGGCCTGGCTGCCTGACCCGGACGGTGCCAAGTCCTACCCGATCACCTCCTACACCTGGATGATCTTCCGCAAGGACAACGGTAACCCGGCCAAGGCCAAGGCCATGCGCGAAATGGTCGAATACAGCCTGACCGAAGGCCAGAAGATCGCCGACTCGATGGGCTACATCCCGCTGCCACCATCGGTTGTCGATCAGGTACGCAAAGCGTCCGCCAACATCCAGTAACACGCCCAGGCGCTCCCGGTGTGGTCTGGTGGCCATACCGGGTGTGTTTGCCCTCTGTCCCGGAACTTGCCAATGAACACTCCTTTCGCCATCCCGGCCAATCCCGACTCCGCGTGCCAGCCACCGTCTGCGAAAGACTTCCTGGTTGATCGCACCTTCCGTGCGCTTGCACGCATCGGTGTGGTGCTGGTGCTGGCGCTGGTCTTCGCGCTGGTCTACGAAGTGGGCCGCAAGGCACTGCCAGGCATCGAGAAGCACGGCTTTGACGTGCTGTTCGGCAGTGTCTGGGACGTCAACCAAGGCAAGTACGGTATTCTGCCAGCGATCTGGGGCACGCTCTACAGCGCCCTGATCGCCCTGTTGATCGCCGGTTTCTTCGGCGTCAGCATGGCCATCTTCCTGACCCAGGACTTCCTCCCGGCCAGGCTGGCGGCGGTGTTCCGCACCATCGTCGAGCTGCTCGCTGCCATCCCCAGCGTCGTCTATGGCCTGTGGGGGATCTATGTGGTCATCCCGGCCATTCGCCCGCTGACCACCTGGCTGAACAGCGAGCTGGGCTGGATTCCCTTTTTCGGCACTTCCCTGAGCGGCCCCGGGCTGCTGCCTGCCGCGCTGGTGCTGGCGATCATGATCCTGCCGACCATCGCCGCCGTTTCGCAGGACGCCCTGACCAGCGTGCCGATGAAGACCAAACAGGCCGCCTACGGCCTGGGCGCCACCCATTGGGAGGCCATCCTCAAGGTAATGGTGCCATCGGCAGCCACCGGCATCTTCGGTTCGCTGGTGCTCGGCCTGGGCCGTGCGCTGGGTGAAACCATGGCGCTGGCCATGCTGGTGGGCAATGCCAACAACATTTCCCTGTCCTTGTTCGCCCCGGCCAACACGCTGGCGGCCTTGCTGGCCCTGAACTTCCCGGAGGCCGGCCCGAACGAGGTCGAGGTGCTGATGTACGCCGCACTGGTACTGATGTTCATCACCCTGCTGGTGAACGTGCTCGGCTCGATGATCATGCTCTACGCCCAGCGGGGTAACAAATAATGACTAACCTCACCACCCCTGCAAACGCGTTGCCCAGCCTGCAGCGCAAGCTGGAAGGCCGTTCCCTGCGCAGCCTGGTGTTGACCACGCTGGCATGGTTTGCGGCACTGGTGGCCAGCGTGCCGCTGATTTCCGTGCTGTACATGCTGATCACCCGCGGCGGTGCACGCCTCAACCTGGAGGTGTTCACCGAGCTGCCACCCACCGGCTTCGAAATGGGCGGGGGCTTTGGCAACGCCATGGCCGGTACCTTCGTCATGGTCGGCATTGCTGCCGCCATCGCCGTGCCGGTCGGTATCCTTGCCGCGGTGTTCCTGGCCGAACTCGGCCCGGACAGCAAGCTGGCCAACGCCGCGCGCTTTGCCGCCAAGATGCTCACCGGCCTGCCGTCGATCCTGGCCGGCGTATTCGCCTACGCCCTGGTGGTGATGACCACCGGCACCTACTCCGCGCCGGCTGGCGGCGTGGCCTTGGCGGTACTGATGCTGCCCATCGTCGTGCTGACTGCTGAAGAGTCCATGAAGATGGTGCCCAAGATCATGAAGGATGCCGCCTACGGCATGGGCTGCACCCGTGCCCAGGTGATCTGGAAAATCGTCCTGCCTACCGGCCTGCCGGCCATCCTGACCGGCGTCATGCTGGCCGTGGCCCGTGCCGCCGGCGAGACTGCGCCGCTGCTGTTCACCGCGCTGTTCAGCAACTACTGGATCCTGCATGACGGCGACCTGGCGGTCATGAACCCGACGGCCTCGCTTGCCGTACTGATCTACAACTTCTCCGGCATGCCATTCGACAACCAACTCGAGCTCGCCTGGGCAGCCTCGCTGGTATTGGTGATGATCGTGCTGGTAATCAACATTCTGAGCCGAGTATTCGGCAAGCCCAAGTATTGAGAAAGGGAGCATCCGAACTTGAACGTATCCACTGCGCCAAAAGCCGCTCCCGTGGTCAGCGAAGCCCCCATTGTCATGGACTGCAAGCTGGACAAGATCTTCTACGGCAATTTCATGGCCGTTCGCGACAGCCATGTACCGATCAGGAAGAACGAGATCACCGGTTTCATCGGGCCTTCGGGCTGCGGCAAAAGTACCGTGCTGCGTAGCCTCAACCGCATGAACGACCTGGTGAAGGGCTTCCGCTTCGAAGGGCACGTGCACTTCCTGGGCCAGGACGTCTACGGCAAAGGCGTCGACCCTGTGGTGGTGCGCCGCTACATCGGCATGGTGTTCCAGCAGCCCAACCCGTTCTCGATGAGCATCTTCGACAACGTCGCCTTCGGCCTGCGCCTGAACCGCTACAAGGGCGACATCGGCGACCGCGTCAAGCACGCGCTGCAGGGCGCCGCGCTGTGGGACGAAGTGAAGGACAAGCTCAAGGTCAGCGGCCTGGCCCTGTCCGGCGGCCAGCAGCAGCGTCTGTGTATCGCCCGCGCCATCGCCACCGAGCCGGAAGTGCTGCTGCTGGACGAGCCCTGCTCGGCGCTCGACCCGATTGCCACCCGCCGGGTGGAGGAGCTGATGGTCGAGCTGAAGAAGGACTACACCATCGCCCTGGTGACCCATAACATGCAGCAGGCGATTCGTGTGGCAGATACCACCGCGTTCTTCTCGGTCGACATTTCCAAGGGCACCCGCACCGGCTACCTGGTCGAGATGGGCCCGACCACGCAGATTTTCCAGAACCCGCGTGAACAGCTGACCGCCGACTACATCAGCGGCAAGTTCAGCTGAGGCCGTATGTGCCAAGGTAGCCAGGTGTTGCAGTCAGGAAGGCTGCAACACCTGGCCGCATTACCTTCCGTCAAGTGTTACCAGGGATTTCCAATGCGATCGACGCGTCGTCTTGATCTGCCAGCGGTAGAGCGCGCACTGCGCGAGGTGCAGGCCCGCTTTGCCGAACTCAGCCAGCACTTCACCGAACCGCGGGATCCGTTTACCGACGAGGTGCTGCTGAATGTGGTTGAAGGCTATGCCCTGATTGACGACTATGTCGCCCGGGGTGTCGACCTGTTCGACCTTCAGCAACTGAACCTGATGCTGGAGATCAATGCCACTGTGCTGTGCGGCAGCGACCCGGCACGCAGGCTGGAGTTTGCCCCGCACCTGGCGGCGACCGAGGCGCACTTTTTCAATAATGTGGAGGGCGGCATCAAGGACCTCTACAACTGGTATTGCTCTTATGGCAGCGACTCGATCTGGAAGCGCGCGGCGGGTGTCTACGTTCGAATTCTCAGCAAGCCGCAGCTGTTCATCGAAGGCAACAACCGCACGGGGTCGCTCATTGTCAGCTACTTGCTGATGCGCGCCGGGCTACCCCCATTCGTGCTGTCGCTGGACAACGCCGAGGGTTACTTCAACCCGTCCTCGGTCATACGCAACTCCGCCAAGCATGGTGTCAAGGCTTTGTACGAATTACCCAAGATCAAGAAAAAGTATGCAGCTTTCCTTGAAGCGAACGCACCCAAGCCCGGCAAGTTCTTCCTGAGCGGAACGGCCGTGCCTGCACGCGAGAGGTGCCGCTGATGCAAAGGTCGTCACTGCTCCAGCGCGGGCGGCAAGCCATCGAGCGTACGTTCAATCGCCCGCAGGTACGCATTTCTTTCGATATCGACGATACGCTCGCCTGCCAGGCCGACCACGCCGCCGCCGAGGACAGCAAGTTGCCAGCGTTCGTCCACCGCTGGTTGGGTGAACCCCTGCGCAGTGGCACGCGGTCGCTGATCCGCGACCTGCGCCGCCAGGGCTGCAGCATCTGGATCTACACCTCGTCGGGGCGCACGCCGTCCTACATCCGCCGTTGGTTGATGCTCTACGGCATCCGTGTCGATGGCGTGGTCAACAGTGACCGGCACCAGCATATCCTGGCCGTGAACGGGCTTGAGAATGCACCCTCGAAGTTGCCGTCGGCCTTCGATATCGACTTGCATGTCGATGATTCCGAGGGTGTGCGGCTGGAAGGCGTCGACCACGGTTTTCGTGTGGTGGTGGTGTGCCCGAAGGATGAGAACTGGGCGCAGAAAGTGATGGATGCGGCGGTCGATGTCCAGGCACAGCTGGCCTGGCAGCAACCGCACCGCTATCAGATGCCGGTGCGGCAGCGTTCGCAAGCCCTCGCGTCCTGAGGGCTTCAAGGTACTTTTCTCGTTACGCCTCTTCGCTACTTGTTGCCCCCCACATCTCCATGCGCGGCTTCCCGTTTTCAGGTTCGGCTTGACTCGTGAAATTTTTCATGTAATTTTTCATGAAAAATAACTCAAAAAATTTCACGGCAGTTTCAAGCGATGAAGATGCACGAAGAGGTTGAAGCCCTCGCGATCCTTATTCATGACCTGCGCAAATTCAAGAACCTGACCCTGGGCGAACTGGCCGGGCGCATCAATCGCTCGGTCGGCTTCCTGTCCCAGGTCGAACGCGGTGTTTCGCGCCCTACGGTGGCGGATCTCACTGCCATCAGTGAGGCGCTCGGCGTATCAACCGCGTACTTCTACAACCTGAGCAAGCCACGCACCATCAGCTGGGTCACGCGCCCCCACGAACGGCGGACGCTGTACCTCGAGTCGGGCATCACCGATGTGCTGGCTTCACCCACCATATCTGGCGCGTTCTCCATGCTCGACAGCCATCTAGAGCCAGGCGCCAGCAGTGGCGAGCTGTATCTGACTGACCGTTCGGAGCAGGGCTGTTTCGTGCTCGAAGGCGAACTCACGGTATGGCTGGACCACGGCGACGCCGTGACCCTGCAGGCCAACGACTGCTTCCAGTTGCCCCCTCACGCGCAGTTCCGTTACGCCAACCTGACGGAAAAAACCGCCCGCGTGCTCTGGGTCTTCAATTGAATTCGTTCACCTCACAAGGACAAGAAGATGAGTGTCGTCTTTCCGGATCTGCTGACTGAAGTGCGCTCGTTCCGAGCAGAACACCCAGAAATACGTTATGTCGACCTGATTGCACTGGATATCCCCGGGCACTTCTACGGCAAGCGCTACCCCATCGACATGCTGGAAAAAGTCGCAGCCGGCACGCCGCTGAAGTTGCCGCAGAACTGCGTGCTGCTGGGCACCCAGGGTGGCCTCTACCCAATCGGTGACTACTGCTTCGCCGATGGTGACCCGGATGCCGCCCGCCGCCTGGTGCCGGGTACCCTCAAACCGGTGCGCTGGGAAAAGGAAGTGATCGCGCAGATGCTCATCACCTCCGACGGCACCGCCAAGCCTATCGAGTTCGAGCCCCGTGAAGTGCTGGCCCGGGTGATCCAGCGTCTGGCCAGGCGCGGCATCCGTCCGGTAGTGGCCTTCGAGCTGGAGTTCTACCTGTTCGACCGCAAGCTCGATAATGGCCTGCCACAGTACCCACGCGACAAGGCGACCGATGACCACGACGACCAGCCGAACATGCACATCGAGCGGCTGTCACGCTTTGCACCGGTGCTGCACGAGATGGTCGATGGCGCCAACGAGCAGGGTGTGCCGGCGAACGTCATCACCGCGGAGCTGGGCCCAGGCCAGTTCGAGATCAACTTCTCCCACAGTGACGATGCCCTGAGCGCGGCGGACTGGTCGGCGATGTTCTGCCGCAGTACCCGCGGTATTGCGATGAAACACGGCTACCGAGCCAGCTTCATGAGCAAGCCGTACCTCGACGCGCCGGGCAGCGGCATGCATGTGCACGTCAGCCTGTACGACGACGCTGGCAACAACATCCTGGCCGGAGATCAACAGCGCAAGCTGCGCCATGCGGTGGCAGGGTGCCTGGAGCTGCTGCCCCACTGCATGCCGATCTTCGCCCCGAACCACAATGCCTACCGCCGTTACGGCGCCATGGTCAACGCGGCGAGCAAGGCCAGTTGGGGCTTCGAGGATCGCGATGCGTGCATTCGCATCCCCGACTCCGACCCGCGCAACCTGCGCATCGAACACCGCATTGCCGGTGCCGATGCCAACCCGTACCTGGTGCTGGCGGCCATTCTGACCGGAATGGAGTATGGCCTGGATCGTGGCGTCGAACCGATCGCCCCGCTGAACGACAACCGCCAGAGCGGCATCGATTTCCCCAAGGATGCCTTCAGTGCGCTGGCCGCCATGCGTCACCACCCGGTGATCAACGAGGGCCTGGGCAGTGAGTTCGTGATGGTCTATTGCGAGAACAAATACCAGGAGCAACTGGACTTCATGCGCCACATCGATGCCCGCGAATACCGCTGGTTCCTGTAGGTGCCGAGGTTCGAACAGCGACGCTGCACCTGCCTTTCTACTGTTTCAATACAACGCGCAATATGGATTTGCCGGAGGAAGATATGCCACGTGTGCCCGTTATCGGCATCACCGCATGCACCAGCATGATCGAGCTGCATGCAACCCAGACCATCAGCGAGAAGTACGCGCGCGCGGCGGCCAAGGCAGCATGTGGGCTGCCCATTGTGATACCCAGCCTCGCAGACCTGATGGACAGCGCTGATATTCTCGACGTGGTAGATGGGCTGATCTTCACCGGCTCGCCGTCCAATATCGAACCGTTCCACTACAACGGCCCGGCCAGTGCAGCGGGCACCCATCACGACCCGCTGCGTGATGCCACCACGTTGCCGTTGATGCGTGCGGCCATCGCCGCCGGTGTGCCAGTGCTCGGCATTTGCCGTGGTTTCCAGGAAATGAATGTGGCGCTGGGCGGCACCCTGCACCAGAAGGTCCACGAGACCGGCGTGTTCATGGACCACCGCGAAGGCAAGGGGGAGCCCATCGAAAAGCAGTATGGCCCGCGTCACGCCTTGCATATAGAGCCCGGCGGCATGCTTGACCGCATGGGCTTGCCGGCGATCATCGACGTCAATTCCATCCACGGCCAGGGCATCGATGTACTGGCCCCAGGGCTGAGGGTGGAGGCGCTGGCACCCGATGGCCTGGTGGAAGCGATTTCGGTCGAGAACAGCAAGGGTTTTGCCCTGGCCGTGCAATGGCACCCCGAGTACCAGGTCATGGACAACCCGCATTACCTGACCATCTTCCAGTCCTTCGGCAAGGCTTGCCGGCATCGCTCGGTACTGCGCCAGATGCTGTTGAAGTCCGCCTGAATAGTGACTGTTCCCAATTACAAAAAGTACCTGTGCAGCACGGCTGCGCAACTCGATGGAGTGAAGTCAATGAGTGAGCAGAATTCGCAGACCCTCGCCTGGCAAGCGATGAGCCGCGACCATCATCTGGCCCCGTTCAGCGATGTCAGGCAACTGGCCGAGAAAGGCCCGCGCATCATCACCTCGGCCAAGGGGGTGTACCTCTGGGACAGCGAAGGCCACAAGATTCTCGATGGCATGGCGGGCCTTTGGTGCGTGGCGGTGGGCTATGGCCGCGATGAGCTGGCCGACGTCGCCTGCCAGCAGATGAAGCAGCTGCCGTACTACAACCTGTTCTTCCAGACTGCGCATCCGCCCGCGCTGGAGCTGGCCAAGGCCATCGCAGATGTGGCCCCGCAAGGTATGAACCATGTGTTCTTCACCGGTTCCGGCTCCGAAGGCAACGACACCGTGCTGCGCATGGTCCGCCATTACTGGGCGATCAAGGGCCAGAAGAACAAGAAGGTCATCATCGGCCGTATCAACGGTTACCACGGCTCCACCGTGGCCGGGGCGAGCCTGGGCGGCATGAGCGGCATGCACCAGCAGGGCGGGCTGATCCCGGATATCGTGCACATCCCGCAGCCGTACTGGTATGGCGAAGGCGGCGACATGACCGAGGCCGACTTCGGCGTATGGGCGGCCGAACAGCTGGAGAAGAAGATCCTAGAAGTTGGCGTGGACAACGTCGCTGCCTTCATCGCCGAGCCGATCCAGGGCGCTGGCGGCGTGATCATCCCACCGCAGACCTACTGGCCGAAGGTGAAGGAGATCCTTGCCAGGTACGACATCCTGTTTGTCGCCGACGAAGTGATCTGCGGTTTCGGCCGTACCGGCGAGTGGTTCGGCTCTGACTACTATGACCTCAAACCCGACCTGATGACCATCGCCAAGGGCCTTACCTCCGGCTACATCCCCATGGGCGGCGTGATCGTGCGTGACGAAGTGGCCAAGGTCATCAGCGAAGGCGGTGACTTCAACCACGGCTTCACCTATTCCGGCCACCCGGTGGCGGCTGCGGTAGGCCTGGAGAACCTGCGGATCTTGCGTGACGAACAGATCATCGAACAGGTACACGACAAAACCGCTCCTTACCTGCAACAACGCCTGCGCGAGCTGGCCGACCACCCACTGGTAGGCGAAGTGCGCGGCCTGGGCATGCTCGGCGCGATCGAGCTGGTGAAAGACAAGGCCACCCGCGCCCGCTACGAAGGCAAAGGTATTGGCATGATCTGTCGCCAGCACTGCTTCGACAACGGCCTGATCATGCGCGCCGTGGGCGACACCATGATCATCGCGCCGCCGCTGGTGATCAGCATTGAGGAGATCGACGAACTGGTGGAAAAAGCCCGCAAGTGCCTGGACCTCACATACGCGGCTGTTCGCTGAGCGTCTGGGTCTGATACCTGTAGGAGCGGGTTTACCCGCGAAGCAGACGCCGCGGTGGATGGCACGGACTTCGTCCGTGTTCGCGGGTAAACCCGCTCCCACAGGGATCGCACCAACTTCTAGAGTCTGGGCTAGACAGTCGCAGGCATATCGTTGCCGGCATCTTGCAATGCCGCGAAGTATCTTGCTTTGTGAGATGAATCATGTACTTTTCAGGGCATCAATTTTCCCGTCCGAAAGTCGCGATTCAACCATGAAAGTGCACGAAGAGATCGAAAGCCTGGCCGTACTGATTCGCGACCTGCGCAAGTTCAAGGGCCTGACGCTGGGCGAACTGGCCCAGCGCATCGGCCGTTCGGTGGGCTTTCTTTCCCAGGTCGAACGGGGCGTATCCCGCCCAACCGTGGCCGATCTCACGGCGATCAGCGAAGAGCTCGGCGTCTCCACGGCCTATTTCTACAAGCTGGACAAGCCCCGCGAACTCGACTGGGTCACCCGTCCTCACGAGCGTCGTACCCTTCACCTGGCCGGTGGCATCACCGATGTGCTGGCATCCCCCACGATAACGGGTGCGTTCTCCATGCTCGACAGCCACCTGGAACCTGGGGCCAGCAGTGGCGAGGAGTACCTGGACGACAGCTCGGAGCAGGGCTGCTTCGTGCTCGAAGGCGAACTGACCGTCTGGCTGGATGGCGGCGAGCCGGTAACGCTGCGCGCCAGTGACAGTTTTCAGCTGCAACCCCACGCCAGTTTTCGTTACGCCAACCTCACCGACAAGCCCACCCGCGTGCTCTGGGTGTTCAGCTGACGGAAGAACCCAAGCCATGCCCGCTCTGGAGTCACCAGGCAATCGGTGTGCCGTCCCACGCCCAGAATGTACCGCTCTGCTTTGGGCCGTGTCGGCTCACGAGCTCTAGAATGCATGTCGCGGCAAATGCCGGCGAGAACAGTTTTCCCGGGGCCACATTGCCCTGAAAGGGCTGGGAAAGGCGGGTGTCGGTGGTCCCGGGATGCAGCAATAGTATCGTGGCGGCGGGGTTCAGTCGTTTGAGCTCGATGCTTGCAGTGCGCAGAAGCTGGTTGAGCGCGGCCTTGCTGGCGCGATAGCTGTACCACCCGCCAAGATGATTGTCGCTGATCGACCCGACTCGCGCCGACAGTGCCACAAAGGTCATCGGTTGCTGTCGCAACAAGGGCAGCAAATGCCTGAGCAGCAGGACAGGTGCGAAACAGTTGGTCGTGAAACTGCTCAGCAGCCCCGCCATATCCACCTGTGTCAGGGCTTTTTCGGCCCGTGCGGGTGCTTCTTGCAGCACGCCAATTGTGCAGAGTACCAGGTTCAGCTGGTTGCAACAGGCGCTCACCCGAGCTGCCAGTGTTTGCAGTGCCACTTCGGAGCACGCGTCGCAATCGATACGAATCAACTGACGCGGGTGCTTGGCGAACAAGGCATCCAGCGCGGGGCTGCTGGTGGCATGTCGCGAGACGGCAAACACCCGCCCGATATCGTCGCGCGCCAGCAACTGCGCGCACAGTGCAAGGCCAATCCCCTGGCTGGCTCCGCAGACCAGTACGTTGGCGGGAGAGTGAAGGTCATTGACAAGGCTCACTGAACTACCTCCTTTTCCGGACACCACCGAATGTCTGCCACTTTTACCAGTTCCGCCGACATGTCGCTTCGGGGCCGGTACGTAAAAATTGTACAAGCCTGTAAAAAGCTGTACATAATTACCAATATTGTACAGGTATTTGGAGTGCTCGAGGTCAATATGGGGCACACTGCTCGTTGGGCCTGGCTTTGCCTGCTACTGACAACCCTGTCCGAGGCGGCGGACTGGCGAGCGGAGCTCCCGGCGGCGCAACGGCTGGGCTCCGGTGAGTTCACCTGGTTCGGCCTGCGTCTTTACACCGCACAGCTATGGGCAGCAGGCCCGGTTCAGGACTGGAGCCGGCCTTTTGCCCTTGAACTCGCCTATCACCGAAGGCTGTCCAGAGACATGCTGGTAAAGGCCAGCCTCGAGGAAATGTACCGCCTGGATCCTGATAGCGTGACACCGCAGCGGCGCACGGCGTGGACCCAGGCAATGCAGCAGGCGTTTGTGGATGTACGCCCTGGGATGCGCATCACCGGCTTGTACATGCCGGGGCAGGGGTGCCGCTTCTACGTCGATGGCAAACTCAGCCGTGCAATCGCCGACCCGGTCTTTGCCCGGGCGTTCTTCGCCATCTGGCTCGATCCGCGGGCCAGGGATCAACAACTGCGTCAGCGCCTGCTGGAGGGTATGCCATGAATCTGCATAGCGGTAACGTTGACCAGCCAGGGGTAGCCTGAACGATGCGCCTGGGCCTGGTACTGGGTGACCAGCTGACGTTCGACCTGGCAAGCCTGAGGGCCCTCGATCCTGCCCGCGATGTTGTGCTGATGGCAGAAGTGGAGGGAGAGGCCCGGTACGTGCCGCATCATCCACTGAAGATCGTTCTGATCTTCAGCGCCATGCGGCACTTCGCCCAGGCACTGCGTGAGCGCGGTTGGCAAGTGCATTATGTGCAACTCAACGATGACGGCAACAGCGGTAGCATCGTTGGCGAGTTGCGGCGCTGGCAGCAAGCCCTGGGAGCCACGCACATTCACCTGACCGAGTGCGGTGAATGGCGCCTGGAGCAGGCGTTGCGCGATGCCGCACTGCCGCTTGTGTGGCATCGCGACACGCGATTTCTTTGTTCTCGCGAAGCCTTCGCGCGCTGGGCCCGGGAGCGCGGCCAACTGCGCATGGAGCACTTCTACCGTGGCATGCGCAAGCGTACCGGCCTGCTGCTGGAGCCTGACGGCAGCCCGGCAGGTGGAACCTGGAATCTCGATGGCGACAATCGCAAGGCCTTGCCGCGCCAGCTACGTGGCCCCTTTGCCGCGCATTTCGAGCAGGACGAGATCACGGCGGCGGTGATAGCCCTGGTACGCCAACGCTTCAGCGACCACTACGGAGCCATCGACGGTTTCGATTACCCCGTGACCCATGCCGAGGCGCTGCAGCTCTGGCAACACTTTCTGGAGTTCGGCCTGGCGGCGTTCGGTGACTACCAGGACGCAATGGCCGAGGGCGAGCCGTACCTGTTCCATGCGCGCATCAGTGCGGCGCTGAACATCGGGCTTCTGGACGTACGTTGCCTGTGCGACGAGGTCGACAAGGCCTGGCGCGAGGGGCGAGTGCCGCTCAATGCGGCAGAGGGCTTCATCCGCCAGTTGATCGGCTGGCGCGAGTATGTGCGCGGCATCTATTGGCTGCGCATGCCGGAGTATGCCGCGCTCAACTACCTGGGCAACGAGCGGGCGCTGCCGGAATTCTACTGGACCGGGCGCACCCGCATGCGCTGCATGGAGCAGGCCATCGGCCAGACCCTTCGCCTGGGCTACGCTCACCATATCCAGCGGCTGATGGTCACCGGCAACTTCGCCTTGCTGGCCGGTATCGCCCCAGCCGCGATTTGTGAGTGGTACCTGGCGGTCTACATGGATGCCTTCGACTGGGTCGAGCTGCCCAACACGCTTGGTATGGTGATGTACGCCGACGGCGGCTACCTGGGGTCCAAGCCTTACTGCGCCAGTGGTCGTTATATCCAGCGCATGTCCGACCATTGCAAGGCCTGCAGTTACAGGGTTGACCACGTGACCGAGGAGGATGGCTGTCCGTTCAATGCCTTGTATTGGCATTTTCTGATTCGCCATCGCTCCGAACTTTCGGCTAACCCGCGTCTGGCGCTGGTCTATCGAAGCCTCGATGGCATGGCGGCTGACCGTCGCGATGCCGTGTGGCAGCGTGGCCAGTCACTGCTGGCACAACTCGATGCGGCGCAGCCGATATGAAAAAGGGTCTTTTGCCCAGCAAGATCTGCGTGGTGTGTGGGCGGCCGTTCAACTGGCGCAAGCGCTGGGCGCGTTGCTGGGCGCAGGTGCGCTACTGCTCCGAACGATGCCGCAAGTCAGCACCGCACCGCGAGGCGCGCGAGCAGGGGCAGGGTAGCGGCCCATATCGGCACCAGTAACAGGCCGGTTTCCAGCGTGCCCATGGGCAAGTCGACATTTGCCAACCTCGCACCGCTCAGATAGGCCAGAGGGCCGCCAACTGCACCCACCAGCGCACCGAGCCGCCAGTGCCTGTCGGCCCATGCCAGGCTGTGGCGCATGCCGCTGGCCAGCACCAGCCACAGCAGCGCAAGCCACAGCGGCAGTGGCCAGGTGTCGAAACCGAACACGCCCAGCGCGCCCAGCACGCTGTCCAGCACACATCCCACCGGCGTTACGCGCAACAGCGCCTTGACCTCTGCGTGGACGTTCGGGCACAGGCTCAGGTGCACGGCCAGGCCAGGAATCACCAGCAACGACAGGAAGGGCTTTTCGGCCCCCAGTACGCATAGCCACCAGCCAGCCTGTAGCCACAAGGCATTGGCGAGCAGCCAGCGACGGCTCATCAGGCACTGCCAGGCAAGGGCGCGCGCCGTGCCTGGGGCGCTGCCCAGAGCAGATGCGCGACACCGATGGTGCGCTCCTCGAAGCCGCCTTGGCAGTAACACAGGTAGAATTCCCACAGGCGCTGAAACATGTCGTCATAGCCCAGGTCCGTCAACGCTGCGCGTGCCTGGCGCAGGTTTTCTCGCCAATGCCGCAGGGTGCGGGCATAGTCCTGGCCGAAATCTTCCATGTGCAAGAGGTTGAGTGCGGTGTGCCGGCTGGCAGTTTCCAGCAACACGCTCAACGAAGGCAGGGCGCCACCGGGGAAGATGTAGCGCTGGATGAAATCGACCGACCGCCGCGCCTGTGCATAGCGCTGGTCGCGAATGGTGATCGCCTGCAACAGCATCAGGCCGTCGGGCTTGAGTAGCGAGGCACACTGGCGGAAGTACACCGGCAGGTAACGATGGCCCACGGCCTCGATCATCTCGATCGAGACCAGTTTGTCGAAGGTGCCTTGAAGATCGCGGTAGTCTTCGCGAAGCACTTTCACGCGCTGCTCCAGCCCCAGTGCCTGAACGCGCTGCAGGGTATGGCTGTATTGCGCTTCGGAGAGCGTCGTCGTGGTCACTCTGCAGCCATATCGGGTGGCGGCGTGGATCGCCAGGCTGCCCCACCCGCAGCCGATCTCCAGCAGGTGGTCGTCAGGGCACAGTTCCAGCTTCTGGCAGATGCGCTCCAGCTTGTGCAACTGAGCTTGCTCCAGCGTCTGTTCAGGGTGTTCGAACCGGGCTGCCGAATACATCATGGTGGGGTCCAGCAACCGCTCGAACAGGGCATTGCCCAGATCGTAGTGCGCCAGGATATTGCGGCGGGCACCGCGCCTGCTGTTGCGGTTGAGTTTGTGCTGCAACCGCAGGGCAGGGCGGCCGAAGCGGGCCAGCCCCCCCTCGAGTGCGTCAAGTACCTCGAGGTTTGCGACAAACAGACGAGTCACCAGCGCCAGGTCGGGACTTCGCCAATAGCCGTGGATGTAGGCTTCGCCAGCACCGATCGAGCCATTGCCGGCTATCAGGCTCCAGGTGATGTCATCAAGGATTTCCACCTCGGCCTGAAACGGGCTGTCGGCGTCACCGAAGCTCCATTGCTGCCCGTGACTGAGCAGGCGCAGGTGGCCATGGCGCAGACTGCCCAGGCGGGCGAGCACGGCGTTTCGTGCCAGGCCACCGAACAACGGCCCGAGGCCGGCGAACTTGCTAACGCTCAGGGTGGGGTTCGACATCATCAGGGTCCTCGCAGGAATGGCCGAGCGCCAGGTCACTCTGGCTGGGCGTGTGGTCATGGATGGGCGTGCGTTTGAACAACAGGCGCAGTGCCTGCCAGTAGATGGCCGCGACGGTGCGCAGGCTCATCCAGGGGAAGGCCAGTACGTATCGATGCACGGCGGCTCTATCGAGCGGCTGGCGCTGCAGGGCCAGGTCGGCTTCGAATACCTTCCGATCGGCTTGCCAGTTCTCCATGTGGATGCGCACATGCTCTTCGTCCAGGGCAAAGTGCAAGCGATAGTCCATGTGCAGTGGCATGAACGGCGACACATGAAAGGCCTTGGTGACGGTGAAGGGCCTGGCGAGGTTTCCACTGACCGGCAGCACGTAATGGAAGCGTTCACGCCATGGCGTGTTTCGCACCTCCAGCAGGATTGCCGTCAGTCGTCCGTCGCGGTCATGGCAGAAATAGAAACTGACCGGGTTGAACGACAGCCCCCAGCAACGCAATTGCGTGAGCAGGTGCACCGGCCCCTCAGGCATATCTCCCGTCGCGTTGTACACCAGCGAGCGTGCAGCCTGGGCCAGCGTCTCGCCGCAGCGGGTCCGAGCTGGCAGGTAATCTGCCGGGTGCCAGCTGAGCGGCGCCAGACGCCAGCGCCACAGCCAACGTGACAGGCCTGTCAGCCAGGCTTGCTCGTCCAGGTCCAGGTAGAACATGCCGATCCTGTAGCGGAAGGCGTGGGGGCGCGGCGCCAGGCGCCGGTGGCTGACCCAGCCCACGCAAAGGCTGCTGTTCACAGCTGCTCTCCGAAAAGCGCGGCTACCTTCAACGCACTGACTACGCCATCCTCGTGAAAACCGTTGCCCCAGTAGGCGCCGCAGAAGTAACTGTGGCGATGGCCCTGCAGCTGCGCCTGGCGCGCCTGCGCGGCGCACGCCGCAAGGCTGTACTGCGGATGGTCGTACTGGAAGCGGGCAATGATCTGCGCCGGATCCACCAGCGCGGTCTGGTTGAGGCTCACGCAGAAAGTCGTCGGCGCCTGGATGCCTTGCAGAATGTTCATGTTGTAAGTCAGCGCGGCAGGCGCCTGCTGTGGCCCGCCGAGACGGTAGTTCCAGCTGGCCCAGGCGCGTTTGCGGCGGGGTAGCAGACGGGTATCGGTGTGCAGCACCACATCGTTGCTGGCATAGCCGATGGCGCCGAGCACTTCACGCTCCTGCACGCTCGGCGCTTCCAGCAGCGCCAGGGCCTGGTCGCTGTGGCAGGCAAACACCACATTGTCGAAACGTTCGGTACCGGCAGCGCTCAGGAGGGTGACGCCCCCTTCGTCGCGGCTGACCCGGTAAACCTTGCAGCCGAGGCGGATGCGCTTGGCAAACGGTCGGCACAGCGGGGCGACATAGCTGCGTGAGCCGCCTTCGATCACGCGCCACTGTGGGCGTTGGTTGACTGACAACAAGCCGTGGTTGCGACAGAACCGCACAAAGAATGCAAGTGGGAAGCCGAGCATGTCCGCGCGGGACATCGACCAGATCGCCGAGCCCATCGGTACGATGTAATGATCGATGAAGCGCTGCCCATACCGCTGCGCCTGAAGGTAGGCGCCCAAGGTAGTGTTGGCATCGATACGCTGGTTATCCAGGTCGGCGAGCGCCTGGCGATTGAAACGCAGAATATCCCGTAGCATCCCCCAGAACCCCGGGGAGACCAGGTTGCGGCGTTGGGCGAACAGGGTGTTCAGGTCGTGCCCGTTGTATTCCAGGCCGGTGGCCGGATCATGCACGGAGAAACTCATTTCGGTTGGCTGCGAGGCGACCTTCAGGTGGTCGAGCAAGCGGATGAAGTGCGGATAGGTCCAGTCATTGAAGACGATGAAGCCGGTATCTATTGCATGGCGTTCACCCTGCCAGATCACATCGAGGGTATGCGTGTGGCCCCCGATCCATTGCTCGGCTTCGAAAACCGTGACTTCATGCTTGCGTGACAGCAGGTGAGCGCAGGATAGCCCTGCGATGCCACTGCCGATGATTGCTATACGCATGGCTCAACATTCCTGTTCATGACGGGCAAGGCGTTGCCCCAGCGCCAGGCGCAGGCGCGCGGGCAGTGCGCCGAGCAGGCGCAATACCAAGGTGAAAAACCTGGGGAAGTTGATTTCCAGCGGGCGTTCAGGAAGGCGCTTGGCGATATGCCTGGCTGCTCGCTGCGCCGACCATAGCTGGGGCATGGGGAAATCGTTGCGACGGGTCAATGGCGTGTCTACAAAGCCCGGGCTGACGAGGGTAACGGCGATGCCTTCGCGGGCCAGGTCGATCCGCTGCGACTCCACCAGATAGCGCACGGCTGCCTTGGACGCGCCATAGGCGCCGGCGCGGGGCAGGGCCAGCCAGGTTACCGAACTGCCCATCACCACCAGGTGAGGGTGTTGGCCGGCGCGAAGCAAGGGCAGGGCCGCTGCCAGGCAGTAGCTGACAGCAAGGAAATTGGTACGGACCACGCGCTCGACCAAGGCAGGGTCGAAATGGCCCGGTTCCAGGTACTCGCAGGTGCCTGCATTGAGGATCACCCGGTCCAGCGCTCCCCATGCCTGCCCGATACGGGTTGCGATCCCGGCTACCTGCACAGGGTCGTCAAGATCGCCAACAGCCAGCAGTACCTGACCGGGAAAGTGTTCAGCCAACGGGGCAAGGCGGTCCGCATGTCGTCCGCCCAGGGCAACCTGGTGGCCTTGCTCCAGCAGGCATCGTGCAAGTTCGGCACCGATGCCGCTGCTTGCGCCAGTCAGCCAGCAGCGGCTCATGTGATCCGGCCTTTGAGCCAGCGAATCGCACCGCCCATTACCGGAACATGTTCGTAGAGCAGGGCCGCAGCGTCGAAGTAGTCCTGGTGAAAATGGACCCTGTCACGCCATTGCAAGTAACTGCATCCTTGCAAGGTGATCTGCTGACCGCAGGCCAGGCGTGGGTGGCGGAACTGCAGGGTCCAGCGCAGGTAACCTTGCCCGGGCCTCACCTCGTCGACGCTGGAAAAGGCATAGCGGATATCGTACGAGTTGGCGTACAACTGCGCGAAGTATGCCCGCAGAGCCGGCAGCCCCTGAATCTGATGCAACGGATCGCGAAAGGTGACATCGTCGCTGTACAGCTTTTCAAGGGTGTCGAGGCTACCCCCGTCGAGTCTGGTGAAGCGCTCGGCGAATTGCTGCAGATACGCTGACATGCTGGGCTCCAGAAATCCTGTACAAAAATGGAATGTTGTACAGGTATAGCTGAAGTCTAAGCCTAAATCTATACAAGTCAACGATCTTGTATAGGTTTTGTCTCAGCGCTCGGCCTGGCCCAATTGTCGGCGCAATTCATCCACCTCGGCCTCCAGCTCGCGTAGCTTTTCCTCAGCGAGAATCTGCGCTGTGACGTCGCGCTGGATGCCGATGTAGTACGTCAACTGGTCCGCTTCGTTGTGCACGGGCGTAATGGATAACTCGTTCCAGAACAGGCTCCCGTCCTTGCGGTAATTGCGCAGCACCTGGCAGCAGGGGAGGCCTTCACGGATCGCCTCGCGGATAGTTGCGAGACCCGCCTGGTCATGATCTTCGCCCTGAAGAAAACGACAGTCCTGATACAGGATGTCCTCGGCGCGATAGCCGGTCAGGCGTTCGAAGGCGGGGTTGACGTAGATCAGGATGCTGTCGTCGCCTTCTTGCTCGGCGACGACGATGCCATCGTTGGAGTGCTCGACCATCAGTTGCAGGAGTTTCGCGTTGATCATAGGGCCCACCTACAGGCATTTCGTATGCGAAGTGCGCAGCTTGGCCTGCGTGTAGAAGGCCTTGGCGCCGTTTGTTGCATGATGAACCAAGGAGGCTCGCCGCAGAAAGTGCATATGGGGTTAGAATGTGCCACCACCCGGATAAACCCTCATCATGACTGACGCCACCCCAGCCGATTTGCTACCCATGCGCGATGTGGTCAGCCTGACGGGCATCAATCCGGTGACCTTGCGCGCCTGGGAGCGGCGCCATGGGCTGATAAGCCCGCAGCGCACCGAGGGCGGCCATCGCCTGTACACGGGGCGGGATGTCCAGCGCATACGCGACATCGTGCGCTGGACCGCCAATGGTGTGCCCATCAGCAAGGTAGGCGACATTCTCGCAGGCCAGCCAGATGCGCCCGTGCAGCAGCCGTCGGTCTTTGACGATTGGCGAGCCGCCGTGGCGCGCGCAACCAAGGCATTCGATACACAAGCGCTGGAAAGCATCCATGGGCAGTTGTTTACCATCCTGCCCAAGGCCACCGTGCTGCGCGAGGTACTGATGCCGGTCTGGCATGGCTTGGCGACAGGCATTGCGCCGGGCCAGCGTAGCCAATGGCTGTTTCTGGACATGTTCCTGCGCGCCCGCCTGCTGCTGCGCCTGCAGATGAACCAGGCCGATGCGCCGCGCGTGCTGCTGGCGGGCACCGAGGGGCAAGCTGAACTGCAGGTATTGTGCACCGGGCTGTTGTTGAGCGGCGAGCAGCAACGCATCGAAGTACTCGGTTGCGGGCAGCCGCTGGAAGAAATCCCCATGCTGTGTGCGGCGATGCAGCCTGCGGCACTGGTGATCAAGGTCCAGGTGCCGGTGGACCCTGCCTTGGCCAGGCGCCTGCGTTCGCTGCAAATGCAGATCGCTTGTCCGCTGGCCTTGATTGGCGAGGGGCTGGCCGATTCGCCACCCGCCTGGCAAGGCCTGCCGTTGTGTCTGCTGGACGAGCAACGGGCTGATGCCTCAAGCACGCTAAGCGCGTTGCTCAGTGGTGCCCTGGACCTTTGACCGGGGCTCGCTCGAGTCTGCCGTATTGATCCTCGCCTGCTCCTGTGGGTTACGCCAGAAGTCTTGCCTCTGGGTGTAACCCGGTCCTGGGCCGGAATCATCACGCCCCGTGCGCTGGCCCAAAGCACCTGGCAGCCCATTCCAAGGCAGCGTTTCTGGCTGTTTGCCTGCTTCTGATAATCGCCTCCGACATCCCGTCCCCGTTTCGGAGCGCGCCATGTACAACAATAAGAAACTGTCCCCACGCTTGCTGGCGGCTGTTACCGTCAGCCTGTCGACCCTTTGCCTGAGCAGCTTCGCCCAGGCCGAGATTATGCTGTACGACAAGGACCAGACGACGTTTTCCACCGACGGCTATATCAACGCCTTCTACGTCAACAGCGATGTCGACCGGCAGGGCGAGCAGTTCGATCGCCGCCAGTCACGGGTGAAGATGGGCTTTTTGCCCAACTACCTGGGCTTCAACATGGGCAAGCAGGTGGATGACCTGAAGCTCGGCGCGCGTGCCTCGTTCTGGGTGACCATCAACGACAGCGAAACCAACGGTACCGATACCGCCAACGATGTGCGCCAGTTCTACGGTACCGTGGCCAACCCCGAGTGGGGCGAGGTGTTGATCGGCAAGGACTTCGGGCTCTTCGCCCGCTCCAACATCCTGCTCGACGAGTTGCTGGCCGGTTATGGCCAGGTCAGTGACACCCTGGGGCTGGTGGACGGCGGCGGGGTATCGTTCGGCAACATCGGTAGCGGCTACCCGTACCCGTTCCCCACATCGCAGATCACCTACCGCACGCCAGTGATGGACGGCCTGCGGGTGGCGGTGGGCATCATGGACCCGGTGGACACCAACGACAGCAGCCCGACCGGCAAGGCCTACCAGGAAAACCCGCGTACCGAGAGCGAGATCACCTACCAGTTCGACCTGGGTGGGGCGCAGGTCTACAGCTGGGTCAACGGCAGCTACCAGACCTCCGACAACACCGACCCGACGGTGCAGTCGGTCACCTCCAAAGGTGTCGGCTATGGTGTGCAGGCGAAGATGGGGGGGCTGTCGCTGACCGGCTCGGGGTTCCAGGCCAAGGGCATCAACCCGTTCTTCACCAACAACGCTGGCGAACCTACCTTGCGCAATGTCGACAGCGATGGCTACTTGCTGCAGGGCTCCTACAAGGTCGGCAAGAACCGTGTGGCGCTGTCCTATGGCAAGACCAAGGATGACGGCAACGGCGCGGTGGGCAGTGGTGCGGATTACGAAACCCGCGGCGTGGCGCTGTTCCATGACGTCAACGACAACCTCAAGCTGGTTGCCGAGTACAACCAGTTCTCCATCGACGGGCATGAAACCAGTGACCAGAACGAAGACACCGATACCTTTGCGGTGGGGGCGGTGTTGACCTGGTAGGCCCTCGGCTTCGACTCAAGATTGCCGGGGCTGCACAGCAGCCCCGGCAATCTTCGGTGAAAGCAATTACAACCATGGAACCGCCCACCCGCTACCCAAGTAGCATTCGTCCCCGGTACCCACCTTCGTACACTGAACCCTCAGCCACCCCGCGCCGGAGACCACGATGCAGCAGGCTCACAACGACGGTGTGGTCAGCGCCATGTCCCAGGCAACCGACGCTCGGCAGGCAGCCCAGGAGCTGGCGGCGCAGCTGCTGCATCCGCACCTGGGCTTCGTGCTGTTCTTCTGCTCCGCCGAATACGACCTGCAGGCCTTGGGCGAGGCCCTGGAGCAGGGCTTTGGCGGCATCCGTCTGGTCGGTTGCACCAGCGCCGGCGAAATCACCCCGCTGGGCTATGGCCGCAACTGCATAACGGCGGTAGGGTTCGATCATCGGCACTTTTCCATCGCCACCGAGCTGATCGATGAAATGGAGCGCTTGAGCCTGATCGACGCCCAGCAGATGGTCGAGCGCCTGGTCGGCACCTGCCGCAGCAACACCCTGGCGCCGATCAAGGGCCACAGCTTTGCCCTGACCCTGTTCGACGGTTTGTCCAGCCGAGAGGAGATGGTCCTTGCCGCCCTCAGTGCGGCCCTGGGCGACATCCCGCATTTCGGCGGCTCGGCCGGCGACGACAACTACCTGACCCGCACCCATGTGTATTTCAGCGGTGCGTTCCACCACGGCGCGGCGGTGGTAGTGCTGGTCAACACCTGGCTCGACTTCGAAGTGTTTACCACCCATCACATCCTGCCGCGCCAGGAAAAGCTGGTGGTCACCGGCGCCGACAATGCCCTGCGCCGGGTCTTCGAACTGAATGCCGAGCCTGCTGCCGAGGAGTACGCCCGGCACATCGGTGTGCCGGTGGCCGAACTCGACCATCGGGTATTCGCCGCCCATCCGCTGGCCGTGCGCATCCATGACCAGTATTACGTGCGGGCGATCCAGCAGGTGCACCCGGACCTGAGCCTGAGTTTCTACTGCGCGGTGGAAAACGGCATCGTGCTCACCGCCATGACCCCGGGCCCGCTGTTGCCCAACCTGCACCAGTTGTTCGACGGCTTGCAGCAGCGCCTCGGCCCGCTGTTGCTGACCATCGGTTGCGATTGCTTCCTGCGGCGGCTGGAACTGCAAGCCCATCACGGCCTGGAACCGATCGGCACGTTTCTGCGCGAGCAGCGGGTGATCGGCTTCAACACCTACGGAGAACAGTTCAATGGCATGCACATCAATCAGACCTTCACCGGGGTCGCCATTGCCCGCAACCGGCCTCCTGTCGGTCGCTGAACTGCAGGCCGAGGTCGCCCGGCTGCAACAACAGAACCACAAACTGCAGCGCATCAACGGTGCGCTGATCGAACGCATCGAGTCCGGCGTAACGCGTGGCAACGACCCCTACGCCGCGTTCCAGCATTCTGTGGTGCTGGCCGAACAGGTGCGCGAACGCACCGAAGCGCTGAACCAGGCCATGGCTGAGCTCAAGGCCGTCAACCACCTGCTCAGCGAGGCCCGGCAGCGGGCCGAGACTGCCCACCAGCACCAGATTCGCCTGATCACCGACCATGTACCGGCGCTGATCGCCTACCTGAATGCCGACCTGGTCTACGAATTCACCAACAAGGTCTACGAAGAATGGTACTGCTGGCCTCGCGGCGTGATGCTGGGCCAGAGCCTGCGCGATGCCCACAGCGAGCAGCATTACCAGCGCCTGGAGGCGTACGTGGCGCGGGCGCTGGCGGGGGAGAGCGTAACCTTCGAGTTTGCCGAAACCAACATCAACGGCCAGGAGCGCTACATGCTGCGCTCCTACGTGCCGAACCGCCTGGCCAACGGAGAAGTGGTGGGCATCTTCGTGTTGATCCGCGACATCACCGAGCGTCGCAATACCGCACAGGCGCTGCACCAGGCCTATCAGCACCTGGAGCAACGGGTTCGCGAGCGCACTGCCGAGCTGACCAGCCTCAACGAGCAGCTGCTGCGTGAAATCGAGGAGCGCAGCCGGGTCGAATCGCGCCTGCGTGAGGCCAAGCGCGAGGCCGAGCAGGCCAACCTGTCGAAAACCAAGTTCCTTGCAGCAGTCAGCCATGACCTGCTGCAACCGCTGAATGCGGCGCGGCTGTTCACCAGTGCCTTGCTCGAACACCGTGAGCCGCAAAACAGTGCTCACCTGGTACGTAATGTGAGTAACTCCCTGGAGGATGTGGAGAACCTGCTAGGTACCCTGGTGGATATTTCAAAGCTCGATGCCGGCGTGATCAAGGCCGATGTCGCCCCGTTCGCCCTGCGCGAGCTGATGGACAACCTTGCTGCCGAGTATGCCCAGGTAGCGCGCAGCGAAGGGCTTGAACTGCATTTCGTAGGCTGTTCTGCCGTGGTGCGCAGTGACATCCAGCTGCTGGCGCGGATCCTGCGCAACCTGCTCAGCAATGCCATTCGTTACACCCCCAGTGGCCGCGTGGTGCTGGGCTGCCGGCGCCAGCGTGGAGGCCTGCGGATCGAAGTATGGGACAGCGGGATAGGTATTGCCGAAGAGCACCTGGAGGAAATGTTCCAGGAGTTCAGGCGCGGGGATGTGCAGCGCCCGGATCAGGACCGTGGGTTGGGCCTGGGCCTGGCGATCGTGGAAAAGATCGCTGGCATCCTTGGCCACCGGATTCGGGTGCGTTCGTGGCTTGGCAAAGGCTCGGTGTTCGCGGTCGAAGTGCCGTTGAGCGCCACCGCGCCCAAGGCCCAGCCGAGCCAGGCCATCAGCGAGCCGATGCTCGAGCGCCTGCGCGGGGCGCGGGTGTGGGTGCTGGATAACGATGCGGCGATCTGCGCTGGCATGCGCACTCTGCTGGAGGGGTGGGGCTGCCGGGTGATCACCGCGCTGTCGGAGGAGGACCTGGCGCGCCAGGTGGACAACTACCATGCCGAGGCCGACCTGCTGATCGCCGACTACCATCTGGACAACGACTGCAATGGCGTCGATGCCGTGGCGCGGATCAATGCCCGCCGCGCCCAGCCGCTGCCAGCGATGATGATCACCGCCAACTACAGCAACGAGCTCAAGCAGCAGATCCGCGAGCTGGGCCACACCCTGATGCACAAGCCGGTGCGGCCGATGAAGCTGAAGGCGGCGATGAGCCATTTGCTGGGCAGCCAGGACTTGCCGTGATGCCAGACAGTTGCGCCCAAAGGCTGCACAGTACCTGTAGGAGATAGCCTGGGTAATGGAGCAGGGAACAGGTCAGCGCCGCAGGTAATCACCGAAATCGATATCACCGGCACTGAGGATGGCCTGCACCCGGTTGTGCACGTTGAGTTTGCGCAAGATCGCCGAAACGTGAGCCTTGACCGTGGTCTCGGCGATATCCAGGGTGTAGGCGATCTGCTTGTTGGACTCGCCCTTGGTCATGCGCTCGAGCACCAACAACTGCTTGCGGGTCAGGGCCTGGAGCATCTCCGGGGGGAAGCTCGGGGCATCGCTCAGGCGCCGGCTGGTGTTGCTTTTCTGGGCGCGAATGATGTCAGGCGGCAGGTAGACATTGCCGTTAAGGATCTGCTCGATCGCTTCGATCATTTGTGAGCGCGGCGAAGACTTGGTGATGAAGCCCACTGCACCATAAGTGATGGCCTGCAGCACGATCTGCTTTTCCTGCTCGGCCGAGACGATCACCACTGGCGTGGTCGGAGCCTCGTTGCGCAGGGTGATCAGGCCATTGAGACCATGCATGCCGGGCATGTTCAGGTCGAGCAGGATCAGGTCGAGGTCGTCGTGCTCCTGGGTCAGCGCCAGGGCACTGTCCAGGTCGGCGGTTTCCATGACTTCGCTGCCCTGGAAGCCATCGCTGATAACGTTGTGGATGGCTTCGCGAAACAGGGGGTGATCGTCGGCAATCAGAATTTTGTACATGGCCTTTTCACCTCGTTTTTATTGGATGGGGCGGGCACGCATTGGCAGGCAATGAATTCAGGGGAAGGGTTCCGGTTGCGCCGGTTGCAGTGGCAGGTTGGCTTGCTGCCAGGCGTCCAGGCCGTCGCGGTACCAATACAGATTCGTATAGCCCAAGGCTTTCGCGCGTTTTACCGCGTTCCAGCTTAACCAGCAATCGGAGCGGCAGTAAAAGACCAACGGTTGCTCCGTGCGCCCGGCGGTAGCTTTTTGCAGGTTGCGCGCGAAGTAATCGTGCCACGCCTGGCTCAGCTCGCCGTCGCCGGTGTTGGCCAGCCAGTGGCTGCCGGGGATGTTGGTGTGGGGTTCATCTTCGATGAAGCGGCCGTGCAGCCATTGGCGACGATAGACGTCGATCAGCACCGGCTTGGGGGTGTGCCCCAGCAGATTTTGCAGCATGGCGGTGTCGATGACCTGGCCGCCTTCGACCTGCGGTGGGGTCGGGCTGCGGTAGAGGGTAGTGCGATAGCCTTCGGCGGAAAACAGCGGTGTGCTGTCGGCCTGGGCGATACCCAGCGTCAGGCTCAGCGAAAGCGCTGCCAGCAATGGGCGTGGCAGCCGGGGCAGGGCACGTGGCATGGAATTTATCCTTTTTGTTATAGGCCCATTACATGCCAGTGGCGGTGCATTGTGAATGCGACGATCAGACAGCAAAGGCAGTACTAAAGTAGTAGATGGCCGTGCGCGCAACCCTGTGGGAGCGCTAAGCAAGGGATCGCTGCCGCTCAGCGCGGCTTGCGCAGCGCCGCATGCTGGGGGTTGAAGGTGAGGATCGCCAGCAGGCTGAACAGCACGGTCAGCCCCAGGCATACCGCCAGCGCCAGCGGGTTGAAGCGTTCATACAAGGCAAAGCGCACCAGTTCCACGGCATGGGTGAACGGGTTCACCGCGCACAGCCAATACAGCCACTGGCTGGCCTCGCGCATCTTCCACAACGGGTATAGCGCCGAGGACAGGAAGAACAGCGGGAATATCACGAAGTTCATCACCCCGGCAAAGTTCTCCAGCTGGCGAATCGCATTCGACAGCAACAGCCCCAGCGCGCTGAGCATCAGCGCCACCAGCAACAACGCCGGCAGCGCCAGCAACAAACCCGCGGCCGGTGGTTGCACGCCATACAACCAGGCGATGGCGAGGAAGGCGTATACCTGCAGCAGGGAGATCAGCGAGGTTGCCAGCAGCTTGCTGCCGAGCAGGAATGGCCGCGGCAACGGGCTGGTCAGCAGCACGCGCATGCTGCCCATCTCCCGGTCATAGACCATCGACAGCGAGCCCTGCATGCCGTTGAACAGCAGGATCATGCAGGCCAGGCCCGGAATGATGTACACCTCGTAGGGGATGTAGGTGTCGTAGGGCTCGATGATCGCAATGCCCAGGGCCGCGCGAAAGCCGGCGGCGAACACCAGTAGCCACAGTAGTGGGCGCACCAGGGCGCTGAGGAAGCGTGTGCGCTGCAAGACGAAACGCAGGCATTCGCGCAGGAGAATGCCGTGGAAGCACTGCCAGTAAGCATTCATTGGGCATTCACTCCCGGGGGCGCGCTGGTCAGGCGGGCAAAGGCATGGTCGAGGTCACCGCCGTGTTCCCGGCTCAGGGCATCGGCCGAGCCGCTGGCCACCAGGCGCCCCTGATGCAGAATCAGCAGGTCGTCGCTGGGTTGCACCTCATCCAGCAAATGGGTAGTCCACAGCACGCTGAGGTGCTGCTCGCGGCACAGCAGCCGCAGGTGCTGGTTGAGCGCCAGGCGGCTGGCCGGGTCAAGGCCGACGCTGGCCTCGTCGAGCAACAGCAAACGCGGTTCGTGCAGCAACGCGCGGGCAATCTCCACCCGGCGGCGATGGCCGATGTTCAGCGCCCGGACCGGCTCATGGCGCCGTTCATCGAGGCCCTGGCGGGCCAGTTCGGCATCGACCCTGATATTGCCCTGGCGGCGCGACAGGCCGTGCAGCGAGGCGTGGTAACGCAGGTTCTGCTCCACGCTCAGGTCCAGGTCCAGGGTGCTTTGCTGGAACACCACGCCCAGCTGGCGCAAGGCCGCGCGCGCCGCGTTGCGCAGCGAGCAGCCGCACACGCGGATGTCGCCGTGTTGCAGGTCGTACAGCCGGGTGAGCAGGGCGATCAAGGTCGACTTGCCCGCGCCGTTGGGGCCCAGCAAGGCGGCGAAGCGCCCGGGAGCCAGGCTGAAACCGACCTGCCTTAGCGCCTCGCGCTGGCCGTAGGCAAAGCTCACGTCACTGACTTCGAGGGTATTCATGGCGTCACCACCACGCCCCAGGGGTAGCGGCCGACCTTCACTGACTTGAGCACCTTGAGGTTTTTTGCATCGATCACCGAAACGTCGCCGCTGACTCCGTTGGTGGCCAGCAACTGGCTCTGGTCCGGGGTGAACGCCAGTTGCCAGACCCGCCGGCCCACCAGCAGGTAGTCGAGTACCTCGTAGGTCTTGGCATCGACCACCGCCACATGGTTCGCCGGGCCCAGGGCGACGAACGCGTACTTGCCATCGGCGCTGAGCTTGATGCCCACCGGCTGGACCTTGTCCGGGTGCACGCCCTTGATCTGGAAGTTCAGGGTTTTCAGCACCTGGCGGGTGGCGACGTCGAGGATGGTTACCGTGCCGCCGATTTCCGCCGAGGCCCACAGCCGTGAGCCGTCCTGGCTGAACTCGACGAAGCGCGGCCGTTGGTCCACCGGGGTGCTTTGCGCCAGGGTCTGGGTGCTGGTGTCGATCCAGTGCAGCATGTTGGTGGTTTCGCTGGTGTTGACCGCCCACTTGCCATCCGGGCTCACCGCCATGCCTTCGGGCTCGATGCCGACGTCGATCTGCCCGAGCACCTTGTCGGTCTGGGTATCGATCACAGTCACCAGTGCGTCGTCCTCGTTGGATACGTACAGCCAGCGGTCGTTGGGGTGCAGGGCGAACTGCTCGGGATCCTTGCCGGAGGGCAGCTCCTTGATGATCTTGCGGGTGGCCACGTCCATCACCTGCACCCGGTCCGAATCGCTGGCGCAGATGTACAGCAGCGTGTTGTCGTGGGACAGCAGCAGGCCGCGCGGGCGCTGGCCCACCGGCAGGGTCTCGGTGACTTGCAGGGTCTGCATGTCGATCAGGCTGAGGCTGTTGTCCTTCTCGTTGGAGACCCAGGCGGTGGCGGCGACGGAATGCCCGCTGGCAAGCGCCAGGGCGCCCGACAGCAGGCTGGGGCAAAGCAGTGCCCGGTGAAGGGGGGAGCGGCGCATGGCGAAATCCTTTTTGTTGTGGTTATCGGGTCAGGGGTAGCCGCAGGTCACTTCGGGCTTGTCGTAGCCCAGGCTGTCCATTTCGTTGAACGGGTGCAGGAAGCCATCCTGCGGCGAGGTGCTGACCAGGGCCCGCGGCTGCACCAGCGGGATCGGTTGGCGCAGCTCGCCGTTCCACGGGCGGTAGCTGAGCTTGCGGCCCTTGAAACCGTCCAGCGGCAACTGCTCGCTGAGCAGCAGTTGCTGCAGGGCACGGGGCTCGGCCTGGCGCAGTTTGTTCACTGCGCTGGCGACGCTGCGCACGGCCATCCAGGCGGCGAAGTCGCGGTCGTTCATCCAGCGCCCGGCCTGGGCTTCGAAGCGCTTTTGCAACTGCGCTGCGCCGAAGGTTTCCACGGTCTTGTGCCAGCCAGTGGGGGTCAGGCCCTGGGTGCCGGCCACTGGGCGCGGGTACCAGGTCTGGTAGGGCAGGTACTCGCCGAAGTCGCCGCGCTCGTCGGCCACCAGCACTACATCGTATTCGGCAGTTTGCGTGAACAGCGGCATCTCGGCCTGGGCGCTGCGGCGCTGGTCGTTGTCGAATGTCCAGGTTTTCTCCGCGACCAGTTGCATGCCAAAGCGCTTCACCGAACGGCGCAGAGCTGCGGCGTAGGCCCGGTCGTCGTCGGTCTGCCCGACGACCAACAGCGCCCGCTGCCATTTGCGCAGCACCATGAATTGCACCAGAGCATCGGACAGCATGGCCCGGCCGGGCAGGGTGTGCAGCACATTGCCCAGGCACTGGCTGCTGCGCAGGCTGTCGTCCGGGCTGCCGGCGTTGAACAGCAGGCTGTCGGGCAGGGCGGCAGACAGCGTGCGCAGGCTGGAGGCCGGGGCATTCACCACGAACAGCCGCAGGCCTTGGTCATGCTGGGCCTTGGCGGCTTGCAGCAGGGCTTCGGGGCTGTCGACGCTGGCCTTGGCCAGGTGGAACTCCTGCTTGAGAAAACGCCCGGTGCTGTTGCTGTCGACAATTGCCAGTTCGGCACCCTGCAGCCCGGCATCGGCGGGCTCGGGGATGATGTTGGAAAGTAGCGGGCCGGGATCGGGGCGATAGCCCAGGTAACCGATGCGCACCTGCAACGGTTCGGTGGCCGGGCCCTGGAGCTGCGCGGCGGGTGCCGAAAGCGCAGAAAACGTCGTGGCCAGGGCCAGCAGGCAGGTCAGGGCAAGGTGGACAGGCTGGCGCATAAAGCAACTCCACGGCAGATGGCGCCAGCATAGGAAGCCTGCCGAGGGGCGGAAATATGCAGAAAGTAGCGCTCGGCCGGTACCAAGGTAGTAATTCACCGCGTGGGCCCCGGTTTTACGATGGGCGAAGCCCCCAAAAAGGAGAACCGCCCATGCGCCTTGTCAACCTGTCGGCCCTGTGGCGGATCAACCTGTGGGTCACGTGCTGCTTTGCGATGGTGACGCTGGCCTGCGCCGGGGTGCTATTGCACCAGGCAGTAGCTGATGTGGAGCGAGAGTTGCAGTCCGCCGAAGCCGTGGTGGCCTACCTTGGCGACACCGCCGAGCGGGACCCGCAGAGCCTGCAGCCACGGCTGACGCAAAGCCTGCGCCATGTCCGGGTGCACTGGCTGGCGCCGAATGAGGCCGCGCGCCTGCCGCAAAAGACCGGCCTGGATGCCTGGCTGGGCCGCCAACTGCTTGGCCAGCGCCACGACAGCAGCCGGCTGCTGGAGTTGGGTGACGGCCGCCGGGTAGTGATTGCCGTGGATGCGCTGGATGAAATCGAAGAGGTCCGCGACTCCCTGCAGCAGCTGTTGGGGCTGTGCGGCCTGGCGTTGTTGCTGAGCTTGTTGACCATCCGCTGGGCGGTGCGGCGGGGCATGGGCTTGCTGGATGACCTGCTGCAGGCCTTGCGCCAGGTCTCGGGAGGGCAGTTGACCGCGCGTCTGCGCGAGGCCGGCCTGCCGGAGGCGCGTCAGTTGGCGGAGCACTTCAACCACATGACCGCGTCTCTGGAGCAGGCCCAGGCCGACAATACCCAGCTGACTCAGGCCCTGCTGGCGGTGCAGGAGCAGGAGCGCACCCAGCTGGCGCAGACCCTGCACGACGACCTCGGGCAGTACCTGGCGGGTATTCGCGCCCAGTTATGCCTGCTGCGCATGGTGGCCGACCAGCCCAGCGCGGTGGCGCAGACGACACATGCCCTGGAGCTTAATTGCGAATGCCTGCAGCAGGGTTTTCGCACCCTGGTGCATGACCTGTATCCGCTGGCGTTGCAACACATGCCGCTGGCCGAAGCCTTCGGCCTGTTGGTGAGCCAATGGCAGGCCAGCCACGGTATCGATTGCCGCCTGCAGGTAAGCGAGCAGCTGCCGGCGCTGCCCGGAGCGAGTCGGACGCATTTGTATCGCTTGCTGCAGGAGGCGTTGACCAACGTCGCCCGGCATGCTGGCGCCAGCCAGGTGCGGGTACGCCTGCAGCGCAGCGCCAAGGGCTTGCGCCTGCTGGTTCGCGACAACGGTTGCGGTGCGAGCCAGCCCCAACGCCCCGGGGTTGGCCTGCACTCGATGGCCGAGCGCGCCCGCAGCCTGGGCGGTGAACTGCGCATCCTCAGCCGTCCGGGTGCTGGCTGGGCGCTGGCCCTGAACATTCCCATGGAGGTGTGATGAATATCGTGTTGGTCGATGACCACGCCGTGGTCCGCCAGGGCTACGCCAGCCTGCTGCGGGCGGTGCTGCCGACAATACAGGTGCGTGAGGCTGCCAGTGGCGAAGAGGCGCTGGCCCGGGTTCAGGAGCAAGTGCCCAACCTGGTGATCATGGATTTCGGCCTGCCAGGTATCAGCGGCCTGGAAACCACCCGGCGTCTGCGTCAGCGCCTGCCGCAACTGCGGGTGCTGTTCTTCAGCATGCATGACGAACTGCCGTTGGTACGCCAGGCGCTGGATGCCGGGGCTTCGGGATACCTGACCAAGAACTCGGCGCCCGAAGTGCTGATCGAGGCGGTGCAACGGGTGTTGGCCGGGCATGCCTATATCGAACAGCCCCTGGCCACCCAGCTGGCCTGCACCTCACAGCACAATGCCAGCGACCCGCGCCTGCAGCGCATGACCCAGCGTGAGCTGGAGATTTTCGTGATGTTGGCCAAGGGCACACCGGTGCGGGGGATTGCCGAGCAGCTGTGCATCAGCGCCAAGACCGTGTCCAACCACCTGACCTTGCTCAAGAGCAAGTTGCAGGTCAGCTCCCATGCCGAGCTGGTGCATCTGGGGATTGATCTGGGGGTGGTGCGGGTGGCGGGGTGAGGCATTCTGCTATCTGGACTTTGCGCAGAGCCTTGTAGGAGCGGCCTTGTGTCGCGATGGGCCGCAAGGCGGCCCCCAGGGGCTTCAGCGTCAACGCAGCAATCGTCGGGGCTGCTTTGCAGCCCATCGCGACACAAGGCCGCTCCTACAGGGGGGCCTGCGTAACGCAGGAATATCGGGCTCAATTGTCCCAGGTCTCGGGGCACCCCTTGCACCCCTCCATGTTGGCCTCCTGAAAATTCCCGTAATGCTGGCGCGCCCCGCGCAAGTCGGCGCGGGCCAGGTTGCTCTGGCCAAACTTGGCCTCCTGCAGGTTGGCATCGCCAAGGTCGGCCTCTTGCAGGTCAGCCTTGCTCAGCCAGGCCATTTCCAGGTCCGCCGCCCGCAGGTTGGCCTGCTGCATCTTTGCCCCTGACAACCTGGCGAACTGCAGGTACGCAGCGCTGAGGTCGGCCTTGGCAAATTGCGCACCCTGGGCAAACAGGCCCCAGCCCTGAACGGCCACGAGCCGGCTATGGCTCAGGTCGGCCAGGCGCAGGTTGCTCTGCTGCAGGCTGGCGCGGGTCAGGTTGGCGCCCTGCAGGCGGGCCTTTTCCAGGTTGGCCAGGTCCAGCCGGGCATGGCGCAGGTCGGCATCGCGCAGGTCGGCGCCGGCCAGGTTCATCTTGCGCAGGTCCTGGTTGGCCAGGTTGGCGCCACGCAGGTCGGCCCCCGGGCACTGGCTGGCTTCGGCAATCACGCAACCATTGATGGTCAGGGGGGTATCGATGCCAGCGTCGTCGGCATTGTCGGCCATGGCAGGGGATAGCACGATCAGCAAGGCAAGTGGCAGGTAGTTCATGGTGAAAGGCTCCTGGCAGGAGAAAGGCAGAAGCGGGGAGGGGCGCAGGCCCGCTCCCCGCCCAGGTCAACGCTGTGCAGTCTTGTTGTCCCAGCTGGGGATCTTGAACACCCAGAACGAACCGCCCTGGGCTACCGGCTTGGTCAGCTCGGCCATGTCGCCGCCCCACAGCGGCACCGCGCCGCCGTAGCCCACGGTCACGCCGATGTACTGCTCGCCGTCCTGTTCCCAGGTGATCGGCGGCGAGACGATGCCGCTGCCGGTCTGGAACTTCCACAGCTCCTTGCCCGTTTTGGCGTCGAAGGCCTTGAAGAAGCCGTCGCCGGTGCCGGTGAACACCAGGTTGCCCTTGGTTGCCAGCACGCCGGCCCACAGCGGCAGGTGCTCCTTGTGCTCCCACACAAGCTTGCCGGTGCTCGGGTCCATGGCGCGCAAGGTGCCGACGTGGTCGTCGTACATGCGCTTGATGCGGAAACCCATGCCCAGGTAGGCCGAGCCTTTCTTGTAGTTCACTTCCTCGGTCCAGTACTCCTCCTTCCACTGGTTGCCGGGGATGTAGAACAGGCCGGTGTCCTGGCTGTAGGCCATGGGGTTCCAGTTCTTGCCGCCAAGGAACGGTGGCGAGACTTCCACCGGCTTGCCCTTGGTTTCGCCCGGCAGCGGTTTGGCCGGGCGCTGCCCTGGGTTCTCCACCGGTCGCCCGGTCTTGAGGTCGATGTGGCTGGCCCAGGTGATGTTGTCGACGAAGGGGAAGGCGTTCTGCAGTTTGCCGTTGCTGCGGTCCACCACGTAGAAGAAACCGTTGCGGTCGGCGTGGCCAGTGGCCTTGACCAGCTTGCCGTCCTTGTCCTTGTAGTCGAACAGCACCAGTTCGTTGTTGCCGGAGAAATCCCAGGCATCGTTGGGCGTGTGCTGGTAGAACCACTTCACCTCGCCGGTGCTCGGGTCGACGCCGACCTGCCCTGAGGTGTACAGGCTGTCGAAGTCATGCGGGTTGCCGTCCTTCGACGTACGTGCCCAGGTGTTCCAGGGGCCGGGGTTGCCGGCGCCAACAATGATGGTATTGGTCTCGGGGTCGAAGCTGGCGCTTTGCCAAGGCGCGCCGCCGCCGTGGCTCCAGGCTTCGACCTTACCGGTTTCGGTGGTGGAGTCGTCCGGCCAGGACGGCGCTTTGACGTCACCGGTCGGCGTGCTGTCCTTGCCGTTCAGGCGGCCCATGTGGCCTTCGACGAAGGGTCGCATCCAGACCTCTTCGCCGGTTTCCGGGTCGCGGGCGAACAGTTGGCCGACCACGCCGAATTCATCGCCGGAGCTGCCGTGGATCAGCAGCACCTTGCCGGTGGCCTTGTCCTTGATCAGCACCGGCGCGCCCGTCATGGTGTAGCCGGCACTGTGGTCGCCGAATTTCTTGTTCCACACCACTTTGCCGGTGCGCTTGTCGAGGGCGATGACCCGCGCGTCGAGGGTACCGAAGTAGATCTTGTCACCGTAGATTGCCGCGCCGCGGTTGACCACATCGCAGCAGGGGCGAATGTTGTCCGGCAGGCGGTGGTTGTAGGTCCACAGTCGCTTGCCGGTTTTCGCATCAAGGGCAAATACCCGCGAATAGGAGCCAGTGACGTAGACCACGCCGTCGCTGACGATGGCCTGGGATTCCTGGCCGCGCTGCTTCTCGTCGCCGAAGGAATAGGACCACGCCGGGGTCAGCTTGAACACGTTCTTGTCATTGACCTGGGCCAGTGGGCTCCAGCGCTGGGCGTTGGTGCCCATGCCGTATTGCAGCACGTCCTGGGTGGTCAGGTGGTCGTTGGCGATGTCTTCCCAGGTCACGTTCTTGCTGGCAGGTGCCGCTGGGGCGGTGGCCGCTGTGGCCACGTTGCCCAGGGCCAGGCTACCGGCCAGCAGCAATGCCCGCACGCTCAGAGCCAGAGGGGAAAGGGCGGGTAGCGTTCTTGTTGTCATGGTTGCAGTTCCCAGTGGAGGTTTTGGCCTGCACAGGGTGGGACGGGGCGGGCGTTGCCGGATACGGAAAAAGTCCCGCCCTTGCCGGGAATAGTTCCCGCAGGGCACCTCATTTGGCCCTTCGCCACAAGCCCTACTACCAAGGGAGTAAGGCGCGGCCACCAAAGCAGCATTCGGCCGCCTGCGGGCTGTTTCTAAGATGGCGGCACGGCCTCTGTGGTTGAGGCCTGGCGTGCAATCGTGAGGGCATAAAAATGACAACAAAACGCAACGTCTTGCTGGCTGCCGGGCTGCTTGCCAGTGCAGTGCTGACCGGCACGGCCTGGGCACATGGCAACGTGGTGCCCCAGGCCGTGGAAACCCAGGGCCTGACCCCGATCAAGGACGCCGGCGTAACCCTGGATGGCGACGGCTGGGCGGCGGTCAACCCGTATCGCACTTCTCCCGAGCGCGATAAGGCGGTGGAAATCGGCGCCTCGGCCTACAACCAGAACTGCGCCGCCTGCCATGGCCTGGAGGCCAAGTCTGGCGGTATCGCCCCGGATTTGCGCATGCTCGATGCCGGCGAGGCCGGGGATGAATGGTTCGTCGAGCGGGTGCGCCACGGTGCCGTCCGCGACGGCCGGGTGTACATGCCGAAGATGGCCGACTACCTGAGCCAGGAAGCCCTGTGGGCGGTGCGCACCTACCTGGACAGCGTGCACGTCGAGGAATGACGGCCATGCGTCTGTTGGCGGTGCTGTTCAGCGGCCTGCTGTTGTGCTGCGCGGCGGTGCAGGCGCAGGTGCGCAGCTACGACGCGATCATCGCCGCCGGTGAACTGAAGGTAGCGGTGTACAAGGACTTCGCGCCCTACAGCTTCGAGGACCACGGCCAGCCGCGCGGTGTCGACGTGGAACTGGCCCAGGCCCTGGCCACGGCTTTGGGGGTGCGCTTGCAGCTGATCTGGGCGCCACCTGGGGAAAAGCTCGACGACGATCTGCGCGACTACATCTGGCGCGGCAGCCCGCTGCGCCACCAGCAACTGGCCGACCTGATGATGCGGGTGCCGTACGACCACGCCTACGCGCAGCGGCGCAATGAGATGGGCGAGTTGGAAAACGCCCAGGTGGTCATGTTCGGCCCCTATCAGGAGGAGCGTTGGCAGGTTGCCTACGATCGCCGCCGCCTGCCCTCGGTGGCCAGTGTCGCGGTGTTCCAGCAGCACCCGATCGGGGTCGAGGTGGACAGCGTGCCGTCGTTCTACCTGACTTCTGTGTTCAACGGCATGCTGAGTGCCAAAACCCATCATTACCCCAATGTGCAGCAGGCCTTCGGTGCCATGCAGGCCGGCCAGGTGGACGCGGTGATGGCGATGCGCGGTGAGGTTGACTGGCAAGTGCACCAGGCTGCCGACCCGCAACTGGCCCTGGCGGAAAACGCCTACCCGAACCTTGGCAAGCAGGCCTGGGAGATCGGCATGGCGGTGCATGAAAGCAACCGGCAGCTGGCCTATGCGGTGGAGGAGGCGCTTGAGGCGTTGATTCGTGATGGGCGGATGAAGGCGATTTATGCCAGTTACGGCCTGCGTTACCAGGTGCCGGAGATGTACCAGTAACAAGCTGTGCAGGCTTGCGGGTTTCTAAAGGCAACACATCCCCCTGTGGGAGCGGGCAAAGTCAGTGAGATCCGTGTTGATTAATGGGAGTAGGCGATGAACTGGCGAGCGACTTTCCTGCTGGCCTGCTGGATGCCCTGGGCCGTGCAGGCCCAGGCCAGCGAGCCGAGTAACCATAAGGACCCGGTGCCGTCGGTGATGTGGGACTTCTACCACAAGCAGCTGCTGGGCCAGGCCGCGTTCGTCTTCGATGACCGGGTCAAGCTGCTGGCGCCGCCGTTTGCCGAGGACGCCCGCCAGGTGCCGCTGGAGATCGACGCCCGGGCGTTCAGTGGCGAGGTGGTGCGGATGCTCGCCTGGGCCGAACTCAACCCGCTGCCGCGCATTGTCGACTTCCAGCCCGGCGAACGTGTGTTGCCCTGGTTGTCGATCCGCATCCGCGTCGAACAGGCCACGCCATTGCGTGCTGCGGTGCTGACGCGCGACGGCCTGTGGCATGTCGGCTCGACCCTGATCGATGCCGCCGGCGGCGGTTGTACCGCGCCCAGCGTGGTACGCACTCAGCCCGGTTGGGAAGAGCACCTTGGCGAAGTCCTGGGCGGGCGCTACCCGCGCGGCGACAGCAGCCGCCTGCGCCTGCAGGTGGCCCACCCGATGGACAACGGCCTGGTCAGTGGTATCCCCGAATTCTTCCTCAACCATGCCGAGCTGCAGGATGCTGACGGCCAGCGCCTGGCCAGCCTGGAGCTGTACCCGGCGGTCAGCGAAAACCCCAACCTGGGCTTCGACATCCAGGGCCCCGGGCCGACCCGGTTGGTGTTGCAGGACAACAGCGGCAACCAGTTCGAGGCGGCAGTGCCCTGAGCGTGCTGCCCGACTCCATCCCTGACCAGAGGCGCCCGTCATGCGTTGCATTCTGCTATTGCTGCTGTGCCTGGGCCTGCCGGCCTGGGCAGACCTGGACTATCAGCTCAAGCCTCGACAGATCGCCGAGGGCACCTGGTTGCTGGAGGGCAGCACCGACAATTTCGCCAAGGATAACGGCGGCAATATCGTCAACACCGCGTTCATCGTCACCGACAGCGGTGTGGTGGTGATCGACAGCGGGCCGTCGAAACGCTACGGCGAAGCCATGCGCCAGGCCATTGCCGCCACCACCGACAAGCCGGTGGTCGAAGTGCTGCTGACCCATCATCACCCTGACCATGTGCTGGGCAACCAGGCCTTTGCCGATGTACCCATCGGCGCCCTGGCCGGTACCCGCGAGCTGTTGCACCAGCAGGGCGAGGCCATGGCCGAGAACATGTACCGCCTGGTCGGCGACTGGATGCGCGGTACCGAGGTGGTGTTGCCGACCCGGATGCTGGAACCGGGTATCCACGAGGTGGGCGGGCACCGCCTGCGGCTGCTGGCGCTGGGCGGGCATACCGGTGCCGACCTGGCGATTCTGGATGAAAGCACCGGCGTGCTGTTCGCCGGCGACCTGGTGTTTCACGAGCGCGCGCTGACCACGCCCAACACTCCGGGGCTGGAGGTGTGGCTGAAGGACCTGGACACCTTGCAAGTGCTGCCCTGGAAGCAGCTGGTACCCGGTCACGGGCCGCTGGCCAGCGATGCCGGGCCGTTTGCGCAGATGCGTGATTACCTGGGCTGGCTGGATGGGTTGATGCGTGACGGCGCGGCGCGTGGCGATGACATGGCCGAGATGATCCGCAGCCCGATACCCGAGCGGTTTGCCGGTATCAGCCTGACCCGATACGAGCTGATTCGCAGTGTCAGCCACCTGTATCCCCGCTACGAACGCCAGCAGCTGCGGCGCATGGACAGCAAGGGCTGACGAGGTCTCTGGACTTGCGCCCATAGCTGAAACTGCCGGGGCTGCTTTGCAGCCCTTACGCGACACAAGGCCGCTCCTACAAGTACCGCGCAAGTTCACTGATACCAAGGAACTAGAAAACTCCGCACTGCGGGCAATTGTTGGCAAGCAGGTCGGGACCAAGAATTCCCGACACACCGGGAAGTTTTCCCGGATACAACAAAAAACCAAAGGTAGCCGTCATGACCCGATCCCCACGTCGTCCCGTGTTCGCCTTGAGCCTGGTGCTCAGCGCCATGCTGCTTGCCGGCGCGGCCCACGCCGCTGTCAGCAATGAAGAAATTCTCCAGGACCCGAAGAACCCGCAGCAGATCGTGACCAATGGCCTGGGCGTGCAGGGCCAGCGCTACAGCCCGCTGAACCTGCTCAATGTCGACAACGTCAAGGACCTGCGGCCGGTCTGGGCGTTTTCCTTCGGCGGTGAGAAGCAGCGCGGGCAGCAGGCCCAGCCGCTGGTCAAGGACGGGGTGATGTACCTGACCGGCTCCTACTCGCGGGTGTTCGCCGTGGACGCCCGCACTGGCAAGAAGTTGTGGCAATACGATGCGCGCCTGCCCGATGACATTCGCCCGTGCTGCGACGTGATCAACCGCGGTGTGGCGCTGTACGGCGACCTGGTGTTCTTCGGCACCCTCGATGCCAAGCTGGTGGCGTTGAACAAGGACACCGGCAAGGTGGTATGGAGCAAGAAGGTGGCCGACCACAAGGAAGGCTATTCCATCAGCGCCGCGCCGATGATCGTCAACGGCAAGCTGATCACCGGCGTCGCCGGCGGCGAATTCGGCGTGGTGGGCAAGATCCAGGCCTACAACCCGGAAAACGGCGAACTGCTGTGGATGCGCCCGACCGTGGAAGGGCACATGGGCTACGTGTACAAGGACGGCAAGGCGATCGAGAACGGCATTTCCGGCGGCGAGGCGGGCAAGACCTGGCCCGGCGACCTGTGGAAGACCGGTGGCGCGGCGCCCTGGCTGGGCGGCTACTACGACCCGGAAACCAACCTGATCCTGTTCGGCACCGGCAACCCGGCACCGTGGAACTCGCACCTGCGTCCGGGGGACAACCTGTATTCCTCGTCGCGCCTGGCCCTGAACCCGGACGATGGCACCATCAAGTGGCACTTCCAGAGCACGCCGCATGACGGCTGGGACTTCGACGGCGTCAACGAGCTGATTTCGTTCAACTACAAGGACGGCGGCAAAGAGGTCAAGGCCGCCGCCACTGCAGACCGCAACGGCTTCTTCTACGTGCTGGACCGCACCAACGGCAAGTTCATCCGCGGCTTCCCCTTCGTCGACAAGATCACCTGGGCCACCGGCCTGGACAAGGATGGCCGGCCGATCTACAACGAGGCCAGCCGGCCGGGGGCGCCGGGTAGCGAGGCCAAGGGCAGCTCGGTGTTCGTCGCTCCGGCGTTCCTCGGTGCCAAGAACTGGATGCCGATGGCCTACAACAAGGACACCGGGCTGTTCTACGTACCGTCCAACGAGTGGGGCATGGACATCTGGAACGAAGGCATCGCCTACAAGAAGGGCGCGGCGTTCCTTGGCGCCGGCTTCACCATCAAGCCGCTCAACGAAGACTACATCGGCGTGCTGCGCGCCATCGACCCGGTCAGCGGCAAGGAAGTGTGGCGCCACAAGAACTATGCGCCGCTGTGGGGCGGAGTGCTGACCACCAAGGGCAACCTGGTGTTCACCGGTACGCCGGAAGGCTTCCTGCAGGCGTTCAACGCCAGGACCGGCGACAAGGTCTGGGAGTTCCAGACCGGCTCCGGCGTGCTCGGCTCGCCAGTCACCTGGGAAATGGACGGCGAACAGTACGTTTCGGTGGTTTCCGGCTGGGGCGGCGCGGTGCCGCTGTGGGGCGGCGAAGTGGCCAAGCGGGTCAAGGACTTCAACCAGGGCGGCATGCTCTGGACCTTCAAGCTGCCCAAGCAACTGCAAACGGCAAGCGCCAGTCGCTAAGCCGACAACCTGCCGCTTGCTGCCAGGGACCCTGCGGCAAGCGGCCCTACTACCAAATGACGAGAGCCCCGCTGCCAACGATGCATTCGCCCGGCAGGCGGGGCTTTTTACCATCGGCTCATCGCCTGTCGCTGGACAGGCATCGACCCGCAGAGGCTCAGCATGATCTACGCACAACCCGGAACCCCAGGCGCCATCGTCTCCTTCAAACCACGCTACGGCAATTTCATCAACGGCGAGTTCGTGCCACCGCTGGGCGGCCAGTACTTCACCAACAGCTCGCCGGTCAACGGCCAGCCGATTGCCGAGTTCCCACGCTCTGGCGCCCAGGACATCGAGCAGGCCTTGGACGCCGCCCATGCCGCAGCCGAAGCCTGGGGCAAGACTTCGGTGCAGGATCGCGCCCTGGTGCTGCTGAAGATCGCCGACCGTATCGAACAGAATCTGGAAGTACTGGCCGTTACCGAGAGCTGGGACAACGGCAAGGCCGTGCGCGAAACCCTCAATGCCGACGTGCCGTTGGCGGCGGATCACTTCCGTTACTTCGCCGGCTGCATCCGCGCCCAGGAAGGCGGCGCTGCCGAGATCAACGAAGGCACTGTGGCCTACCACATCCACGAGCCGCTGGGTGTGGTCGGGCAGATCATCCCGTGGAACTTCCCGCTGCTGATGGCCGCCTGGAAACTCGCCCCGGCCCTGGCCGCCGGCAACTGCGTAGTGCTCAAGCCGGCGGAGCAGACGCCGCTATCGATCACCATTTTCGCCGAGCTGATCGCCGACCTGCTACCTGCAGGCGTACTGAACATCGTCCAGGGCTTTGGCCGCGAAGCCGGCGAGGCCCTGGCCACCAGCAAGCGCATCGCCAAGATCGCCTTTACCGGTTCCACCCCGGTGGGCTCGCACATCATGAAGTGCGCGGCCGAGAACATCATCCCGTCCACCGTCGAACTGGGCGGCAAGTCGCCGAACATTTTCTTCGAAGACATCATGCAGGCCGAGCCTGCGTTCATCGAGAAGGCAGCCGAAGGCCTGGTGCTGGCGTTCTTCAACCAGGGCGAAGTGTGCACCTGCCCGTCGCGGGCGCTGATCCAGGAATCGATCTACGAGCCGTTCATGGCCGAGGTGATGAAGAAGATCGCCAGGATCACCCGTGGCAACCCGCTGGACACCGCGACCATGGTCGGTGCCCAGGCCTCGGAGCAGCAATACGACAAGATCCTTTCCTACCTGCAGATTGCCCGGGAGGAGGGCGCGCAGCTGCTCACCGGTGGTGGTGCCGAGCGGCTCGACGGCGACCTGGCCAGCGGTTACTACATCCAGCCGACCCTGCTCAAGGGCAACAACAAGATGCGCGTGTTCCAGGAGGAGATCTTCGGCCCGGTGGTGGGCGTGACCACCTTCAAGGACGAAGCCGAAGCGCTGGCGATTGCCAACGACAGCGAGTTTGGCCTGGGCGCGGGGCTGTGGACCCGTGACATCAACCGTGCTTATCGCATGGGCCGCGGGATCAAGGCAGGGCGTGTGTGGACCAACTGCTACCACCTGTACCCGGCGCATGCCGCGTTCGGCGGCTACAAAAAGTCCGGGGTGGGCCGTGAGACGCACAAGATGATGCTCGATCACTACCAGCAGACCAAGAACCTGCTGGTGAGCTACGACATCAACCCGTTGGGCTTCTTCTAATCTCTCAAGCGCCGATCCGCAAAGGTACGCGGACAATGTGGGAGCGGCCTTGCGTCGCGAAAGGGCTGCATGGCAGCCCCAGGTTTTCAGTCATGCGGCACAGATTGCCGGGGGCCGCCATGCGGCCCTTTCGCGACGCAAGGCCGCTCCCACAGGTATCGCGCAACCTTTTAGGATTATTGCGCAAGGATTCACAGGCCCCCTACCAACGCACCCCGCAAACCTCTCCCAAAGTAGCATTCGGCCCCGTCGCCCCTCGTGCATTAATGCCTCTACCGGAATCGCCCGGCACAAGAAGAGGAATGCCCCATGTGGACTAAACCCGCCTTTACCGACCTGCGCATCGGCTTTGAAGTGACGATGTACTTCGCCAATCGTTGATGCCTGTCCGGCCATCACCGCGATGGCCGGTTCTTCATTGCACAGGCCTGCTGTGAACCTGATCGATCGCGAGCAAGCCCTGGCCTTGCGCAAAGGCTTCCGCCTGCGCTGGGAGCCGCGCCAGGCGTGCCATGTGCTGCTGTACCCCGAGGGTATCATCGAGCTCAACGCCAGTGCCGGCTGGGTGCTCGAGTTGCTGGACGGCCAGCGTAGCGTGGCGGCGGTGATCGACAGCCTTGCACGGCGTTTCCCCGGTGTGCCGGGCCTCGACGAGGATATCCTGGCGTTTCTGGAGGTGGCCCGTGCCAAGTACTGGATCGAATGAGCCGTGGCCCGGCTTTGGTCTGGTTGCTTTCGCTGCGGGATGCTTTACGCTGGCGGTTACCTTCCAGAACAATAAGAACAGGCTTTCCGATGAGCCAGAGTTTCAGCCCGCTTCGCAAGTTCGTTTCGCCTGAGATCATCTTTGGTGCCGGCTGCCGGCATAATGTCGCCAATTACGCCAAGACCTTCGGTGCGCGCAAGGTGCTGGTGGTCAGCGACCCCGGTGTGATCGCCGCCGGTTGGGTGGCGGACGTGGAGGCCAGCCTGCAGGCCCAGGGCATCGACTACTGCCTGTATAGCGCTGTATCGCCCAACCCACGGGTCGAGGAGGTGATGCTCGGCGCCGAGACCTACCGGCAGAACCACTGTGATGTGATTGTCGCGGTCGGCGGCGGCAGCCCGATGGATTGCGGCAAGGCCATCGGCATCGTGGTCGCCCATGGGCGCAGCATCCTCGAATTCGAAGGCGTGGACATGATCCGCGTGCCCAGCCCGCCGCTGATCCTGATCCCGACCACGGCTGGTACCTCGGCGGACGTTTCGCAGTTCGTGATCATTTCCAACCAGCAGGAGCGCATGAAGTTCTCCATCGTCAGCAAGGCGGTGGTGCCGGACGTGTCGCTGATCGACCCGCAAACCACCCTGAGCATGGACCCGTTCCTGTCGGCCTGCACCGGCATCGATGCGCTGGTGCATGCCATCGAAGCCTTCGTTTCCACCGGCCACGGCCCGCTGACCGACCCCCATGCGCTGGAAGCCATGCGCCTGATCAACGGCAACCTGGTGGAAATGATCGCCAACCCCACCGATATCGCCCTGCGCGAGAAAATCATGCTGGGCAGCATGCAGGCGGGGCTGGCGTTTTCCAATGCGATTCTGGGGGCGGTCCATGCCATGTCGCACAGCCTGGGCGGGTTCCTCGACCTGCCGCATGGCTTGTGCAACGCGGTGCTGGTGGAGCACGTGGTAGCGTTCAACTACAGCTCGGCGCCGGAGCGTTTCAAGGTGATTGCCGAAGTGCTGGGCATCGATTGCCGCGGCCTCAACCATCGACAGATCTGCGGGCGCCTGGTGGATCACCTGATCGCGCTGAAGCATGCCATCGGCTTCCATGAAACCTTGGGCCTGCATGGGGTGCGCACGTCCGACATCCCGTTCCTGTCGCAACATGCGATGGATGACCCGTGCATCCTCACCAACCCGCGTGCGTCGAGCCAGCGCGATGTCGAGGTCGTCTATGGCGAGGCCCTCTGACGAGCAGCAGCGGGCACTGGCCGGGCTGCTGGGGTTGGGCGACCACTCGGCACGCAAGAGCCATTACCCGGAGCTGGCGGCGCGCCTGGACGAGCTGGAGGCCGAACGTAACCGCTACAAATGGCTGTTTGAAAACGCCGTGCACGGGATTTTCCAGGCCAGCCTGCAGGACGGCATGCGTGCCGCCAACCCGGCATTGGCACGTATGCTCGGTTACGACAATCCGCAAGCGTTGCTGTTTCCGCTGACAGACCTTGCTGCCGACCTGTTTGTCGGCGGGGCCGAAGAGCTGCACGCCGTCACCGCGATCCTCGCCCGTGAACGCAGCCTGCACGGCTACGAAACCCGCTTGCGGCGCAAGGATGGCAGCCACCTCGATGTGCTGATGAACCTGTTGCTCAAGCCCGGGCAGGAAGGGTTGGTGGAAGGGTTTGTCGCTGACATCACCGAACGCAAGCTGGCCCAGCAGCGCCAGCAACAACTGAATGACGAACTCGAGCAACGGGTGGCCGCCCGCACCGAGGAACTGCTGGAGGCCAACCGCAACCTGCAACAGCAGATCGCCGAGCGCAAACAGATCGCCCGCGCCCTGCGCGATGCCCGCGACGCCGCGGAAACCGCCAACCGCAGCAAGGACAAATACCTCGCTGCCGCCAGCCATGATCTGCTGCAACCGCTGAATGCCGCGCGGCTGCTGATTTCGACCCTGCGCGAAAGGCCATTGCCAGAAGCGGAAAAAGTGCTGGTGGAGCGCACCCATCAGGCTCTGGAGGGCGCCGAAGACCTGCTGACCGACCTGCTGGACATTTCCCGCCTCGACCAGGCGGCGGTTAAACCGGATGTGGCGCTGTACCGCCTCGACGAACTGTTCGGGCCACTGGTCTCGGAATTCCGCTCGGTGGCGGATGCGGCAGGCCTGAAGCTGCGCGTGCGCATCGCTGACTATGCCATCCGTACCGACCTGCGGCTGATGACACGTATCCTGCGCAATTTTCTCAGCAACGCCTGCCGTTATACCGACCAGGGCAGGATTCTGCTGGGGGCCAGGCGCCGCGGCAGCCACTTGCGCCTGGAGGTATGGGATACCGGGCGGGGCATCGCGGCGGATCGGCTGCAGGCCATCTTCCTCGAGTTCAATCAACTGGACGTTGGCCGTGCCGCCGATCGCAAGGGGGTAGGGCTGGGGCTGGCCATCGTCGAGCGGATCGCCAAGATTCTCGGCTATCGGATCGAGGTGCGTTCGTGGCCGGGGCGTGGCTCGATGTTCAGCATCGACGTGCCGATCGGCGAAGCCATACCGCTGCCTATCCGCCAGGCTGCGCCGCAGCCGGGCGCCGGCAACCCGTTGCCGGGCCGCCGCCTGCTGGTACTGGACAACGAAGTGAGCATCCTCCAGAGCATGGGCGCACTGCTCGGGCAGTGGGGCTGCGAAGTGGTTACCGCGACCGACCAGGCCGGGGCCTTGCTGGCCTTGCAGGGGCGGGCACCGGAGTTGATCCTGGCGGATTTTCACCTGGACCACGGCGTTGTCGGCTGCGAGGTGGTCAGGTACTTGCGCGAACATTTCGGCGTCGCCATTCCCGCGGTGATCATCACCGCCGACCGCAGCGATCAGTGCCGACGCTCCTTGAACAAGCTCGGCGCGCCGTTGCTGAACAAACCCGTCAAACCGGGGAAGCTGCGTGCGGTGTTGAGCCAGTTGCTGGTCCAGGCCTGACCAGGCCTGAGGCCCGTCGGTCAAGCGATTTGGGAGCCGCCTTGCGGCCCATCGCCGGCAAGCCAGGCTCCCATGGAACTGCACATGACTCATTGAATTAGCAGGGACTCTGTGGGAGCGGCTTTAGCCGCGAACACCGGCGCAGCCGGTGCCATGCACCGCGTTGGATGCTTCGCGGCTAAAGCCGCTCCCACAGGGTACGCGTACCGCTTGCGAATTCAGTCCTCTGCCGCTGTTGCCTGTGCTTCCAGCAGGGCTGTACCGAGCGTGTGGTGATAGTGCTCAGGGCCAAGCAGCCGCAAGATACCGGTCCTTTCCAGCTTGCCGAACACCTTGCGGTTGGCTTCGCACAGTTTCACCACGATCTGGCGTTTGTGCAGTTGCTGGATCACTTCCTCCAGGGTTTGCAGCCCGGTGATATCCATGAAGGGCACCCGTTTCAGGCAAATCACCAGCAGTTCAGGGTCGGTATGCGTTTGTGACAGTGCGCGCTCGAAGGTTTCAGCGGCGCCAAAGAACAGCGGGCCTTCGATGGTGTACACCATCACGCCGGGGGGTAGCGATTTCTGGCCGTTGCTGTGCAGTTCATTGGCCAGTTCCTCTTCGACCACCTGCTGGACTTCGACGGATGATGCCATGCGGCGCATGAACTGAAGCATGGCGAGGATGACGCCGATGTTCACGGCGATCACCAGATCGCTGAACACCGTCAAGGTGAAGGTGACGAGCAGGATGGCGATGTCGGCTTTCGGTGCGCGTTGCAGCATGCGCTTGAAATGCTTCAACTCGCTCATGTTGTAGGCGACGACGAACAGGATCGCCGCCAGTGCGCAGAGTGGAATGTTCGACGCGAGTGGTGCGAGGAACAGAATGATCAGTACCAGTGTCACCGCATGGACGATACCGGCCAGTGGCCCGGTAGCACCATTGCGGATGTTGGTCGCTGTCCGGGCAATGGCACCTGTGGCGGCAAAGCCCCCGAATAGCGGCACGACCATGTTGGCGACCCCTTGGCCGATCAGTTCCTGATTCGAGTCGTGCCTGGTCCCTGCCATACCGTCGGCGACGACAGCAGAAAGTAGCGACTCAATGGCCCCCAGCATGGCGATCGCGAAGGCTGGCCCGATCAGTTCGATCACGCGCGCAAGGGAGACCTCGGGCCAGGTGAGCGACGGCAAACCCTGTGGAATCGCGCCGAAGGCGGTGCCGATGGTAGCCACGCCGTCAAAATGGAACAGGGATTGGGCCAGAGTCGCGAACACCATGGCTACGAGTGGCCCAGGCAGTCGTTTCAGCACGGGCAACCTTGGCGCCAGGATCAGCAGGGCAAGGCTGCATGTTGCAAGCAGCGTCGTGGCAATGTGGAGGTCCGGCAGGGCTTGCAACAGATGCCATAGTTTTTCGTGGAAGTGCCCGCCTTCAATTTCGGGCAGGCCGAAGAAATCACGCCATTGCCCCACCCAGATGATGATGCCGATGCCTGCGGTGAAACCCACGATCACCGGGTCGGGAATGAACTTGATGACTGCGCCCAGGCGGGTAATGCCAAGCACCAGCAGTATGGCGCCAGCCATCATCGTGGCCAGTTGAAGGCCCTCCACTCCGTACTTCGCCGTCACCCCTGCAAGGATCACGATGAAGGCCCCGGTCGGTCCGGCGATTTGCAATCGGCTGCCGCCCAGCAGGGAAACCAGCAGACCGCCTATGATTGCCGTGTAGATGCCTTGCTCCGGTTTGACCCCGGACGCGATAGCGAAGGCCATGGCGAGGGGAAGCGCGACAACGCCAACGATCAGGCCGGATACAAGGTTGCGCATCCAGTGTTCACGTTTGAACAAGCCGGCTTTCCAGGCTTCGCGTACCGCGATCATTGCAGGCTCCTTGATAAGATGCATGCACATAGTATTTAGCATGCCGTGCGCAGGAGAGCCCTAATGTTGCCAATGCCTGCCCCATTCACAAGGTGTTGAGCGGCGAAATTATCATCGCCAGCAAGCTGGTTGGATGAGGCCTGGCGCAGCTGCGGCTACAGGTGGATCCTTCGCGAAGGCGATATGCGCAGTTTGCAGGACCGCGCCTGGCGCAAGGCTTGCGCTGTACCTGTGGGAGCGGCTTCAGCCGCGAACACCGGCGAAGCCGGTGCCAGAGCCCGCGGTTGTGCAATGCTTCACTGCACCTCGCACGTTTCCTGCGAAGGCACACCGTAGGACACGTAATACGCCAGCCCCACGAAGATGGCCCCACCTACCGCATTCCCCAGGAACACGGCTACCAGGTTCTCCGCCAACTGCCCCCAGCTCAAGTACCCGGCAAAGATCGCTGCCGGAATCAGGAACATGTTGGCTACCACGTGCTGGAATCCGATGGCGACGAACGCCATGATCGGGAACCAGATGCCGAGAATCTTGCCGCTCATCTCACGGCTGGCATACGACAGCCACACCGCCAGGCATACCAGCCAGTTGCAGCCGATGCCGGACACGAAGGCGTGAAGGAAGTCGGCGTTGGTCTTGCTGGTCGCGCCCGCCAGCGTCTTGTTCAGGTAGGCCCCTTCGGTCAGGCCCAGCAGGTGACCGAAGCACCCGGCGACGAACAGTGCGCCCAACAGGTTGGCCACGGTCACCAGCAGCCAGTTGCGCGCTACGGCGCCTGGGCCGATACGCCGGGCGAACATGGCCAATGGCAAGCTCATCATGTTGCCGGTGAGCAGTTCGCCACCGGCCAGGATCACCAGGATCAGGCCAATGGGGAATACCGCCGCGCCCAGCAGCGTACCGAACGAGGCCCACTGCACCGGGATCATGGTGCTGACGTGGATAGCCAGGAGAAACCCCAGCGAAATGAATGCACCCGCGAGAAACCCCAGGACCAGTGTCGCATGGGTGGATAGGTGGGCTTTTTTGACTCCGCTCTCGATGACGAGCTCGGTGATACGGGAGGGGCTATTGACGGACATTTCGCAAACTCGAACACAGTGACGGCGACGCAACGGGTAGGCACGCCGTGGTGGGGCTGATCAGTACGGGGATAGGCTGCGAAGCTGGCCCAAAGGTGTAACGCACACCTTTGGGCCAGCTTCGAAGAGGGCGGCAAGCTACATGAGGCAATTTGACGCGGTCAAATCGATGGAATGGATGAGTTGATAGACCGCGTCGATGATGTCCGCAGGTCAGCGCGCGTAGATCTGCTTCCCTGCAAACCAGGTCTGTATCACCTGGGTATCGCGAAGTACCTCGGGCTCGACGGTGAGCACATCCCGGTCAACCACGATCATGTCGGCCTGCTTGCCAACCTTGAGCGAACCGGTCTGATGCTCCAGACGCATGGCCCGGGCGGCGTTGAGGGTATAGGCCTGGAACATCACCTGACGGTCGATGGTTTCAGCCGCGTTGAGCACACCTTTGGGCCCCTTGCGGCTGATGGCCTGGTAGATCGCTTTCCAAGGGTCCGGGGTGGTGATCGGCCAGTCGCTGGCGCCAGCAAGGGTGGCGCCATGCTTGAGCAGCGACCGTGCCGGGAACGTGTGCATGAACGCCATGGCCTCCACATACGGCTTGACCAGTTCCATGTTCGATTGGTCGGCGCTGGCCCAGTACAGCTGCATCGCGGCAATCACGTCGAGCTGTTTGAAGCGGGTGTATTCCCTGGGGTTGACCATCTGTAAGTGGGTGATGGAGTGGGGGATGCCGCTGTGGCGATCACGCCGGGCCTGCTCGATGCCGTTGAGTGCATCGCGCACGGCGCGGTCGCCGATGGCATGCACGTGCACCAGCCAGCCACGGGCATCGGCGGCACTGACCAATTCACCAAAGTGCTGCGGGTCCAGCAGCAGTTCGCCATGCTTTCCGGAATTGCTGTAGGGTTCGAGCATTGCCGCCGTTTGCGCTGGCGCTTCGGCAACACCGTCGGCAAACACCTTGATACCCGGCAGGGTGAGGTTGTGTGCGCCGAGAAACTGCCGGCGAACCTCGTCCAGCTCGTCCAGGTCAGCGGGGCTTGCCCTGGAGTCAGCCATCAGCAGGGCGGCGACGTGGGCGGTCAGCTCGCCGCGTGCGGAGAGGTCCTTGTACACCGGCAGCACGCCCAGCGAATGGTTGTTCACATCGGCCCCCGGCAACTCGTTGGCCAGTGGGTCCATCCAGCCGGTGATGCCCAGCTGCTTGTAGTAATCCAGGGCCATGCGCCCTGCATTCAGCAGCGTGGCGTGGGGCAGCGCGGGGAGCAGGTCGGTCACCGGGTAGTAGCTGGCATCGGCGAGGAAACCGTTTGGTGTACCGTCCGGGTGTTGGCCAATGGTGTTGCGTGCCTCGGCAGGCAGGGCAGCGATGGTGTCGGCATCGATTGCGGCGCGCTTGAGCATGGCCTGGTTGGCCCAGCCGGTGTGCATGTCGTTGGCGGCGAACAGGATCGGTTGCGCGGCCCATTCGCCATGGTTGAAGCGCTGTTCCAGCGCCGGGATGTCATTCCAGTAGGTGCCCGGCACACCGCCGACGACAAGGAACTCGCCGCGCACGGCCTTGCCGTCGCTGCGCCACTGGCGCAGGCGTTGTTCCAGTTCGTCCAGGGCAACCTGCTCGCCGGCGAGGTCGGCCAGCACCCGCTGCAGGCCACCCTTGATGGCATGCGAGTGGGCGTCGAGCATGCCCGGCATCAGTACCTTGCCGCCCAGGTCGATGACCCGGGTGCCTTCGGCCTTCAGGTGTAGCACGGCCTGGTCGGAACCTACCGCGACGATTTTCTCGCCTTCGACGGCCACGGCCTGCTGCAGAGGCTGGCCGGGCTCGGCGGTGTAGACCTTGGCATTGTGCAGGATAAGGTCCACTGCCGCGAAACCTGGCATGCAGGTGCAGGCCAGGCCGGCGCTGATTGCCATCTTCAGGAGCTGCTTCATGCTGTGCCTCGTGCTTGTCGTGATGGCATCGCAGCCTAGCCAAGGGGGCAAGGGCGGATAAAGGCGAGGGCTGGCACAACTTTTTTTGTCATCGGGAAATAATCCCGAGCCCGCGATTGCCTAGCTGCAAGCAGTGGACTTCGCCGTGCCTATTCAAATCGCCCGCATTTGCGGATTTGATAGCGAGGGGCAGATACTCGCCACCTTCGTGTCACCCCAACCGTTTGTGCCGAACAGGAAGAAACCATGGACAAGATGATGGCCCTGACCATCTTCGTCGCTGCCGCCGAACATGGCAGCTTCAGCCGTGCGGCCGAGCAACTGGGCAAGACGCCGTCGGCCATCACCAAGGCCGTCGCGCACCTGGAGAGCGAACTGGGCGTGCGCCTGTTCGAGCGCACCACCCGGCGTATGGCGCTGACCGAGGCGGGTACCTTGTACCTGGAAGGCGCGCGTCAGGCGTTGATGCACCTGCAACGGGTGACCGAGGAAGTGGAGCAGTTGCAGCACGCGCTGCGCGGAACCCTGCGCATTACCGCACCGCCGTCGTTCGGCCCGGCATTTCTCAACCAGGTGTGCTGCCGCTTCATGCGCGAGCACCCGCAGGTGCGCCTGGAGGTCAACCTCAACGATGCCAACGAAGACCTGATCGATGGCGGCTACGACCTGTCGCTGCGCGACGGCCCAACTGACCAGCCGGAGCTGATCGCCCAGCCGCTGATCGAGAACCGCGTGATCCTTTGCGCCAGCCCTGCCTACCTGGCCCGACATGGCGAGGCGATCACCCTGGAAAACTATGCCCAGCACGACTGGCTGCTGCTGCGCCACCCGCTGCTCAACCGCAGCTTCTGGTGGATCGAACACGGCGGCCAGACGTTGCGTGTGCGCCAGCCCACCCCGCGCCTGGTGAGCGACAACTTCGACTTCCTGCTGGCCTGCCTGCTCGATGGGCAGGGCTTGCAGTTCGTACCCACCTGGTGCGCCGCGCCCTACCTGGCCAACGGGCAACTGGTGGAAGTGATGCCCGACTACTGGCGGGCGCTGAGCGCGTTTGGCCCTTGGGTACACGTGCTGTACCTGCCGCACCGGCGCAATACCCGCAAGGTGCAGGCGTTCATTGCCTTGCTGCATGAACATTTGCACGGGCAGGGGGCGCAGGCGCCGGCGTGGGGCTGAGTTTTTCCATCGGGGCACAAAAGTTGTGCGGGTTGTGGCGATGATCGATCGGGGGGCGCCTCGTTAGGCTAGCGGTGCTTGCCTGACCACCCCGGCCTGTACCAGGAGTCCCCCGCCTTGAAGATCCACACCCATGTCAGCGACATCCACCACCCTCTCGAGCGCGGCCACCAGATTGGCGCGCGCTTCGCCGAACAGATCCGTACCACCACTGCACTGTACCTGGGCTTTTTTCCACGGGTTGGCGTGCCCTTGAGCGAGGCGCAACGCATCGGCGAAAACAGCCTGGCTGCCCTGGAAACCTGGAGCCCGGGCCTGGCCGCTGAAGTGGTCGGCATGGCCCGCGGTGCCGACCTGCCGCTGTGGCAACTGGCGAGCCTGAACGCGCGCACCGAAGTGCTGGCGGCCCGCACCCGCCACAGTGAATGCTCCACCACCGTGCATGCACCCCGTGGCGCGCGTGCGCCGCAGACCCTGCAGACCTGGGACTGGCATGACAGCCTGTGCCCCCATGGTCTGATGCTGGCGCTGCACACCGAGCGCGGCATGAACGTCAAGCTGTTCTGCGAGTTCGGCATGCTCGCCAAGCTTGGTGTGAACAGCGCGGGCCTCGGCCTGCACTTCAATATTCTCCACCATGCCAGTGACAACGACCGTGGTGGTGTGCCGGTGCACGCCATCGCCCGGCGTCTGCTGGAGGAGGCCAGCAGTGTCGAGGAGGCCATCGAGCTTGCCCGGTCTGCACAGGTCAGTGCCTCTACCGTGCTGACAGTGTTCTCCCGGCAGGACAGCAGCCCGCGCGCAGCCAGCATCGAACTGAGCCCCGTGCGCACTGCCCTGGTGCTGCCACGAGAAGACGGCTGGCTGCTGCACACCAACCACTTCCTCGACCCACAACTGAGCCTGGGCGAGCAGGTCGCCGACCGTGCCGATACCCAATACCGCCTGGGCCACCTTGAGCAGGTGGTCGGCCAGATGGCCAGCGCTGACCTGCGTGCCCGGGCCGAGGCCATGTGCGGCGCCGAGGGTGACAGTGCGCCGATCTGCTTCCACCCGGACATGGCCATGCCCGATACCGAGCGCTGGGAAACCTTGCTCAGCGTCGGCATCGACACCGTACGCTGTGCCCTGCAGTACGTAGCCGGTACGCCTGTGCACCTGGCCAAGGCCGGCTTCGACACTTTCTGAGCCAACCCGGTGCCGCCAGCCCAAGGCGGCACCGCCGAACGAGAACAACAACAATGCATGCGCACCATTCCCACCCTGCGTCATCCCGCTCCGCCTTGCGAACCTTCTGCGTCTCCGGCCTGGGGACGGCGCTGGAATTCTATGACTTCATCATCTACGGCACTGCCGCTGCACTGGTGTTTCCCCAGGTGTTCTTCCCGCACATGGACCACCTGACCGCCACGCTGGTGGCCTTCAGCGCCTTCGGTGCGGGCTTTCTTGCCCGACCGTTGGGAGGGCTGGTGTTCGGCCACTTCGGTGACCGCATCGGCCGGCAGAAGGTACTGGTCGCGACCTTGCTGCTGATGGGCATGAGTACCTTCCTCATCGGCTGCCTGCCCGGCCATGCCAGCGTCGGCGTGGTCGCGCCGATCCTGCTGGTGCTGCTGCGCCTGGTCCAGGGTTTTGCGGCAGGTGGAGAGTGGGGGGGCGCCGCGCTGTTCGGCATCGAGTCTGCGCCAGCGGGGCGGCGCGGGTTGTGGGGTAGCTTCACCAGCATGGGGATCGGCGTGGGGGGCATCCTCGGTGCTGGAGTGTTCGCCATCGTCAGCGCGGCCTTCGACGACAACCTGGTCGATTTCGCCTGGCGCATCCCGTTCTGGCTGGGTGGTACCTTGGTGCTGATCGGCCTGTACGCGCGCCTGAAGGCGCCGGCAGCGGCCACTGCGCCACTGACCAAGCCCGTGCGTGCGCCGTTGGCCGAGGCCCTGCGCCAGCGTCCGCGGCAGCTGTTGTTGTGCACCGGGATCGCTTTCGGTTACTGCACCATCGCCTATATCGGCAGCACCTTCTTCCTGACTTACGCCACGCAGGTGGGCTTCGGCAGTACCGAGGCGTTGATGTTCGACCTGGCGCTGTCGGTCGCCATCGTGCTGTCGGCACCATTGTTCGGCTACCTGTCGGACCGCCTGGGGCGGCGCACGGTGATGAGCTTCGGCGCAGTGGCCATGGCCCTGGGGCTGTTCGTGTTCTTTTCCCTGGTGGGCATTAAGAGCTTCGCCATCGCCTTGTGCGCCTACAGCCTGACCGGCCTGCTGATGGGCGCGACCCAAGGGCCCATCCCGGCCTTCCTCGGCGAGCAGTTCCCGCGCAGCATGCGCTATTCGGGCATCTCGGCCAGCTATCAGGTCGGCGCCGCGCTGGGTGGCGGTACCGCCTCGAGCGTTGCTACGGCAATCCTGATTTTCACCGACCATGACCCGCTGGGCGTGGCGCTGTATGGCGCGGGGGCACTGGCACTGGTCGCGGTGTGCTCGCTGATGTTGCGCGAGACATCGCGCTTGAGCCTGGCGCAGATCGATGAGGAGGCGCCGGGGCACCTGGCGTCAGCGGCGTTGGGCACTCATTGACGGCATCTGTGCTGCCTGGCAGCACCCAGGGCGAGTTGCGGGTGCTGGCAGGCTGAAGGCGACAGACGGGTCGTTGGCTGCGCCTGGCGATCGGAATGGGGCTGTTTTGGCCTGACTGATGGCACTTCAGACACGGCCAGCCGCAAAACGAGAACTGCGAAACAGCGGAGTAGAGCATTCAAAGCCGCTTGTGAAGTTTGGATCCAGTTGCCGTGAAAACTTTCCAATCGGTCAAATTATAACAACTTAGCAAACTAACTAAGTTGACTAAGTGTACCGCCTGTCGGTCGTTTTGCTTGAGAAATGAACGATTTGGGCGACGCTGACTCCTATTTGCCAGCAGGTGCATTCAATGTGATTGCACCTCGCGCCTTTCCCCAGAACTTATGGACGTTCAACCTCATCGGCATCGCAGGGATGCTCATGGGGCTTTTATTTTCCTGGATAAATGGAGAAGTGCCATGCCCAACCGAGGCTCTTCGGGTGAGTCACCGTGTGCATTGAATAACGAATAACGAATAACGATCTGCTGTTTCAATTAACGATTTGAATTTGGTCTTGCCGCTGCGATTAAAGCGTTCGCACGCCTATTGCAAGGTCATCTAGCGCTAACGCATTACGTGGAGAAAACGTCGTGGAGATTAATACAATTATTAGCCTGTTCGGGCAGAAAGAATCCATGGAGCTGGTGCGGTTGTCGGTGATTTACGTTCATTTGCTGGCCTGTTGCATTGCCATCGGCCTGGTATTCGCCAGTGACGCCGAGATGGTCAGGAACTTATTGAAAGGTCATAAAGGGGCCGGGCATGACAGTCAGCATATGACGCGCTTGCAGAAGTCCGTGGCCAATGCCCTGATATTCCTGTGGCTCACGGGCGCCGCAGTGATTGGAATTGACTACCTTGATAAAGGTATGAACTATTTTGCCAATCCAAAACTTCAAGCGAAGGTCATTATTGTCATGTTGCTGACCTTCAATGGTATGTTGTTGCATCGTTATGTATTGCCTGCCTTGCTCAAAGCGGGCAACTTGCTCGACCTGAATTTTGGCGTGCGGATGTTCGCACTGTTCTCCGGTGCACTGTCGGGTGTGTCCTGGCTGTATGCGGCGATGCTGGGCGTCGGCCGGCCACTGGCCTGGAAATACTCGCTGACCGAGTTGCTGCTGGCCTATCCGGTGATGATCGTGCTCGGCTTTGCCCTGATGGCTGCCCTGACCCAGTGGGCGCGCAACCGTAGCCAGGCCGAACCGGTTCAAGCGCCTGTCTGGCGACTGGCAGGCATTCCTACCTGAATGCTTGAGTAATGCTTCAATGACGCCGCGAACCGGGAAACCTGGTTCGCGGCGAGCTTGTTCATGCGCAGCGCCTTGGCGGCTCCTACAAAGGCTGCGCCAAACGAGCGATTTTGTTTCTCTGCGCCACAGAGCAGCCTACCTGGTATCTTCACGGTATGCAGAACTTGCACAAGGCCTGTGGGAGCGGGCGTGCCCGCGAAAGGGCCGGAACAGGCAGTCGAGAAATTTCAGTAATTCAACAATGGCCATACAAGACTGGCCCGTGGCGTTGAATTTGAACGCCGCTGCGTGATGGGGCTCTTAATGCAAAGGACACCGTGAGGGCTTCGTCATGAGCATTGAACGCAGCATCCCCGAGCTCGAGGCCTGGTACGCTCAGTACGACGACATCAGTTACCGCCGTGAGTCACCGGATGCCTACCACCATGAACTGCTTCGCACCGCCGAGGCCCTGCGCGACGATGGCGCCATCGACTGGGACGACTGGCTGGCGCTCAAGGCATTGGCCGATGATGCCCATGTGCGCGCCCTGGAAGATGCCGTGCAGGCCCATGTGAGCGACCCCGACGCATGAAAACGCTGAAGATTGCCACGTTCAACATCAACGGCATTCGCAGCCGACTACCGGCGCTGCTGGCCTGGCTGGAGCGGGAAAGGCCAGACATTGCCTGCCTGCAGGAGCTCAAGGCGACGGATCAGCAGTTTCCTCACCAGGCGCTGGAAGCGGCGGGGTACGGCAGCCTCTACCAAGGGCAGCCTTCGTGGAACGGCGTGGCCATTCTGGCCCGAGGCAGCGAACCACTGGAAGTACGCCGTGGCCTGCCAGGCATGGAGGGCGACAACCAGAGCCGCTACCTGGAAGCTGCGGTGCAGGGTGTGCTGGTGGCATGCCTGTATCTGCCGAACGGCAACCCGCAACCCGGGCCGAAATTCGACTACAAACTCCGTTGGTTCGAGAGCCTGATCGAGCATGCGAAAGCGTTATATGGCAGTGGCCATCCCACGGTGCTGGCAGGCGATTTCAATGTCGTGCCTACCGATATGGATATCTATGACACACGCTCCTGGTTGAAGGATGCACTGCTGCAGCCCGAGTCACGCCAGTGCTATCAGAAACTGCTGCAGCAGGGCTGGGTCGATGCCATTCGTCATCTGTATCCGGACGAACGCATCTACACCTTCTGGGATTATTTCCGTAACCACTGGGCACGCAACGCCGGGTTACGCATCGACCACCTGCTGCTCAACCCCGACGCCGGGCCTTACCTCAAACGGGCGGGTGTCGATGCGTGGGTGCGAAACGAAGCCAAGGCCAGCGATCACGCACCTGTCTGGATCGAGCTGAGCGCGCGGCGTCGGCGGACTTAGCGCTGTTCGAGCGGGAGTGAGCCCGTGCTGTTGCGCGGGCCCTCGTTGACGTTCATTCAGGCGGGCGACAGCTTTCAACTACCGGAACCGTTGCCTGAGCCCGAGCCGCCGGAGCCCCCGGTCCCGCTGCCGGTGCTGCTACCAGATCCGTTGGTGGTGCCATCGCCTCCGGTCTTGTCGGTATCATTGCGATCGGTTCCGCCAGACCCCGTACCCATGGCGTCTCCCGGTGTTCCGGAGCCGGTCGCGCCGCCCTGGCCATTCATAGGTTGGCCGTCCTGCGTCTGCGTGCTGGGCGCCCGCTGATCGTTGATGTCAGTGGCCGCCAGGGCGACAGGCGCGCTGGCACCCAGGCACAGCGCCAGCAGCAGCGCATGAGGCTTCATGATCTTCACGGTGATACTCCTTTGCTGGTTGGTCACCTACTGTTTGGCCAGCAGCGTCCGTGGCCGTGCCGTGGGATCGACGAAATGCGTGAAGCGCGTATGCAAGGGGATGAGTCATCCCACCTGAATGGTTTGAGGTCCACGCCTTGATTCTTCTGGCAACGCCGTGACCTTGATCGCGCGTACCGGTACGGCGAACTTGGCACCGATCTTCGAGAAGCGTTCGAGCAGGTGGAAATTGATCGCTTGCTGGATGTCCATGTACAGGTTGTATCCGGGGTCCTGGACGATATAGACGCACTCGAATTCCAGCGCCTCTTTGCCGAAACCGCGCAGGTGGGCACGGTCGAAGCGCACCTGCTGCTGCGCCTTGATCGCGTCCTCGACAATGGCGGGCGCCTTTTTCACGGCTTCGGTTGGCGTGTCGTAGGACAGGCCGAACTCGAACACGATCCGTCGTTCCTGCAGGCGTTTGTAGTTCTGGATGGTGCTGCTGATCATGCTGGCGTTGGCCATGACGATCTGCTCGCCGCCCAGACTGCGGATGCGTGTGGTCTTCAGGCCCACGTGTTCCACCGTGCCGGCCAGCGGGCCGATGACGATGAAGTCGCCCACTTCGAACGGCTTGTCCACGGCGATGGACAACGAGGCGAACAGGTCGCCGAGGATGTTCTGCACGGCCAGTGCAACAGCGATACCGCCGACCCCCAGGCTGGCGACGAAGGCGGTGATGTTCACGCCCAGGTTGGAGAGCATCGCCAGCAGCACCACTGACCAGAGCAGCACCCGCGCACCCCATGCCGACAGGGTGGCCAGCGCACTGCCCGGGTTCAACCCGTCGGTGCGGTGCCGGGCGAAGTAGCGACTCAGGCCCAGGCCGATGGCGCGGTTTGCCCATAGCCCGATCTGCAATGCCGCGACCACGAACCACAGGCTACCGACCCGGCTCAGCCAGCGCTCGGGCAGGTCGAGCATGCTCAGGCCCACCAGCAGCGAGGCGAGAAACAGCAGAAAATTGCTGGTCCCGGCGAGTACTTTGGTCAGCACCTGGCTTAGCCCGCCGTCACGTTCGGACCAGCGTCTGACCCGCCGCTGCACGAAGCTGATGGCCCCCCGCGCCACGAGGAAGGTCAGCAAGGCTACCGTCAATGCCAGCAACAGGTTGAGCACGGATATTCCGAACAGGGTGGTATCGGTGAACAAGGCGATGATGCGATCACTCATGAGACGCTTGCCTCCTTCCGTAGGGATTGGCTGGCCGTGGGTGTTCCATGGCCGTGTTTTTCTTCCACCCGCGCAGGTTCATGGCGCACAGGCAGCCCTGCAGGAGGATCAGCGCCCAGGCTTGCGCCTGCCACCCCCAGATGGCCCACAGCACATTGCTGGCAATGAAGCAGCAGAAACCCAGCTTGCGCCGGCCAGGGCGCCGCGAACCGATGCACCAGGCGGCAAGCACCGTCAGAGCCATGGCCGGCCAGTCAAGCAAGTCGATCCAGTCCTCCATCACGCGGCACGCTGTTCGCCCTTGAGCAGCTTTTTCTGCGCCTCCATGGCCTGTCCGAGCTTGTCCAGTTCCTGTTTGCCCAGTAGCTTGCGGGCGGTCGGGAACAGCTCGCTTTCTTCTTCCTCGATATGGTGTTCCAGCAGCTCCTTCATGACCTTGACTCGCCCGGCGAACTCGACGGTACCGGTCTCGGTTTGCAGCAGGTCCGGCAGCACCAGCGAGTCGACGGCGCGATGTTCCTCCTTGGCTTCGTAATACATCTTCGCCTCTTCCTTGCCGCCAGCCTGCTTGATGGCGGGGTACAGGATTTCTTCTTCCAGCGCGGTGTGGATGGTCACTTCCTGCTTGATGCGTTCGAGCAACTCGGCGCGCTTCTTCACCGCGCGCTCAGTGGTAGTGGAGAGTTCCTCCAGCAGCTTTTTCACCAGCTCATGATCCTGGATCAGCAGTTCGATAGCGTTCATGAAACACCTCTTCAGGGTTGCAAAAATCACGATTGCCTTCGATGGAGTAAGGTGCGTGCGACAAGGTTCAAAGCGGATGATCAACGTACCGGGCCGCAGCTGCCTTGCACCCGGCAGGTAGGGTCACTCCTGCGGGATGATCGAGATCTTGCCGTTGCGCTCGACAATGGCGAACTTGATCTGCCCGACGCTTTCAATGCCCTGGCTGTCCCGAGCTGATTCGAGGATGTCGTCTTCGGTCAGCCGTGCCCGCCGCATTCGGTGGTGGAGAAAGCGCCCCTGATCCACGACCAGTGTCGCGTGGCCATCGACCAGCCGGGCCAGGCGCCTGGAGTTGAGCTTGGCCAGTGACAGGCCGACATCCAGAACGATCAGCGTAGCGATCACCAGCATGGCGTTGGTGAATGAGAAGTCCTCGCCCAGCAAGGCCTGCTGGGTCGCTTCACCAATGATCAGCAGCAAGACGAAGTCGAAGGTGGTCAGGTCGGCCAGCGAGCGCCTGCCAGCCACGCGAAACAGCAGCATCAGCGCGATATACATGCCTGCTGCACGGAGAATGGAGTCCATGTCGCACTCCTAGGGGTAAAGAAAGGTCGAGAAATGCACTGTGCTGCTCGGACCAGCCCTGACAACACCTTCGAGTGTGCCGACGTATTCGCTGCGCAGGGTCAGATAAAGGGTGGCGATCCCCTCTTTGCTGGTACCCAGCTGGAGCAGGAGCGACTGGCCATGGGAACGCGATGCTTGCGGCTCTGGTTGCAGCGTTTCGATGCTGGCTTCGCGCAGCAGGGTGCCGCCGAGCAACAACGTCACCGGCTCCCCTGCGATACCGCGAACCGTGATGCGCAGGTTGTCGGTGGTGCCGCTGCGGCTGAGGCGCTGATAGTCCACCTGCACCCGGCCGTCTTCACTCGAGACCTGTGCGTCACTGAGCGGGCCGTTGCCGAACAACCCGGCCAGGGCCAGCAGCACGATCAGCACCAGGGCATACCATCCGACCCGTTCGAAACGCCACACCCGCTGCTGCATCCGCATGTCTTCCTCGACGGGATGGTGCCTTGAAACCAGCTCCTCTTCGTCCATGCTCGCAGCCCCCTCAGGCGCGCTCACCGCGCAGCCAGCGTTGGTGGTAATGGGCCAGGTGCGACAACCCGTAGAGCGCACCCTGGCGGATGACCTCCGTGCGCTCGCCAAAAAAACGCTGGCTGCGAGTGAACACGGCCTGGGGCTCGCCGGCAAATGCCCAGGCGAAGCACACGGTGCCTGGGGCGATGGCATCCTGCGGCTCCGGCCCGGCGACACCCGTGCTGGCGATGGCGACGGTGGCGTCGCTGTCTTTCAAGGCGCCAAGCGCCATCTCCCAGGCTACGGGCTCGCTGGTCAGGCCGTAGCGTTCGATAGTCTGGGGATTGACGCCGAGCAGGCGTTTCTTGGCGCTTGGCGAGTACACCACGTAGCCGCTTTCCAGCACCTCTCCGGTTCCGGGTACTGCCGCCAGCAGCGCAACCATGGCGCCGGCCGTGCAGGATTCTGCGGTGGTCAGCAGCAGCTTGTGGGTCTTGAGGTAATCAAGGGCCTCGCATACGGGGTCGGTCGACATGGCCAGTCACTCGTGCGTTGTTTTGTGGTGGACGTGTTCCTTGCGGGATTGGTTCATTACGCGCGCCACCCATCAATGGCGGGGAAAGCTTCCTGAACTTTGTTCCATCTGCTGGCTTCCTCTTGGTAGGAGGGTGGCGGTGCGCACCACGCGCTGCTGCCGGAACATGCAGAGGAGAAGCGATCATGACCGAGCCTGTGACGTATTTCTGGATCGTTGTTGCGGCGATGATTCTGTTGGTCGACCTGTGGGCCATCATCAGTGTTTTTCGCAGTGACAAGCGCGATGTGACGAAGGCGATGTGGGCACTGTTGCTGTTGGCGCTGCCTGTTTTCGGCCTGGCCATCTGGGGTGTGCTAGGGCCGCGTGGAATCAAACGCGGTACCGGGCCGTCTTCGCCTGAACATAGCAAGGGTTAGGAGGGGAGATGAACAAAGAATCGCAGTCACCTCGCAGCGGAACCCAGGGTGAAGAGGAACGGGACAATGATGCACAGCGTCCTGATGGTTCAACTGGCACTTCGCATGATTCTACTGCGCAGAAAACAGCACGGGATGAAACACCGCGCAAACGTTGAGCCGGGCGTGGCCAGTTGCATGGGCGTTGCAGGGCCATCATCAGCGGCTCCCGGTCTGAATTCGCAAGCGGCCCGCATAGATAGCCTGTGGGAGCGGGTTTGCCCGCGAAGAATCCACCGCGGCGCATGGCACCGGCTGCGCCGGTGTTCGCGGCTAAAGCCGCTCCCACAGGGGCCTGCTAAATCAATGAGTCATGGCCTTGCAGGTTGGTCGCCTCGCGGCCGAAAGAAACTTTGGCGGCACTGCCAGGCTCAACCGTGCTCAAGCCGAGCGTAAAGCAATGAACAAGAATCCAGCATTGCAAACCAGCTTTGCCCAGTCGGCCACGCCATTTCAGACCGTGGGCTTGCTGGCAAGGCCTGTTTCAACCAGCCTCAGACCATCGAAAATCCCCGAAGTTTCGTTGAAAAAACAGTGGCTTGGAGAATTTTTCCAAGTCGTGTCATTCGTCGGATTTCCGTTGTAAGCCGCTGTCCAGAGCCTCAGGATCGCGTCCGTATCTCTTTGAGGCTTTTACAAATGAAGTACTCCTCGATTCTCTTGTTGTCCCTTGGCCTGCTGAGCGGCGTTGCGTCGGCCGGCGGCAATACCGGAGCAGGTATAGGTGGCGCATTGGGTGGAGTATTGGGCTCGGTCGTCGGCCAGTCGATCGGCGGCAGCACCGGCTCGGCAATCGGCGCAGGCCTGGGTGGTGCGGCCGGTAGTGCGGTAGGCGCCGACAAGCACAGCCGTGGCGAGGCGGCCATCGGCGGCGCACTGGGTGCGGCTGGCGGTAACGTGGTAGGTCGCAAGATGGGCGGCACCACTGGCAGCATGATCGGCGCAGCAGCCGGTGGCGGTGTGGGCGGTGCCCTGGGCAACCACATGGGCCGGGATTACGACGATGAAAGTGGGCACCGCTACCGTGATTACGACGACGATGACGACGATCGTGGCTGGCGCCGTCACCGCCATGACCGTGGCCATCATTATGGCTGGCGCAAACACCGTCACGACGACTGATCCCAGCGCTAAAAGCCCATCAGGAGGGCTGGCAGCGATAGTTGCGGCCAGCCAGACAAATACCGGTTCAGCGCTCTTCGCAAGTTCCGATAGCGGCTAGTATCCGTTCAAGAATTTCTGCTCCCATCAAAGTCATTCAACTGGGGGGAGGGGAGTGGGTAGGGTGTACCAGGGGGCTGCGGAGTCCATGTGAACATGTTTCTGCTTCCTGGGTAAGAACGGGGTATCGAGCGTGCCCAGCGCTATCGAAGTCCAGTCAGCAAACTCACCCTGGAGGCGTGACCAGAACAAGGTCGAGCCGCACTCAGCGCAGAACTCGCGCACTACCGTCGGTGATGAAGCGAAGGCCTTGATGCTGCTGGCGCCGCGAAGTATTCGCAGCATGCTGCGTGGAACGCTGCCGTACGAAGCAAATGCGGCCCCATGACCTTTGCGGCACTGGCTGCAATGACAATGGCTCACTGCTTTTGGCGGGACGAGCAGTACGTAAGTGACCGCTGCGCACAAGCAGCTTCCCTGGAATGTCTCTTTCATAGGCGCTTCCGTACCCGTTGTTCATTCGGATGCAAACGACGGCCGTTCTGCGAACCATGCCACCGCCAGTTCCTTGAACGCCTCAGCCGAAGGCGTCAGCGGATAGCGCTGATCATGCGCCAGTACGATGCTGTGCGTTGGCAATTTCTCCTCGGTCGGCCGACATACCAGCGCTTGACCATCATAACTACGGTCACCAAATGGCCGGGTATAGATCAGCGCCACTCCAAACCCGTTGGCGACGAGGCTACGTTGCAACTCGAAAGTGCGCACACGGTGCACAGCGGCGGGTGAGAGATCGTAAAAGCTGAACAGATCCAACACATGCTGCCAACTGTGGACCTGATCGGTGACTACCAGGGTGTATTCGGATAGCGCTTTGAGACTGACGCGCGACGCCTTGGCCAACGGGTGATCGGCCGACAGCAGTACCTGAGCAGTCAGCTGGCACAACTGAGTGCATTGAGTGTTCGGTGGTAAACCCAGATCGTAGGTGATTGCCAGCTCTATCGCCCCCTCACTCAGCCGCTTGCCAACATAATCGAAGCTGCCCTCGCGCATATCGACAGTGACCCTTGGGCAGGACTCCTGCATCCGCCGCACAATTTGTGGCAGGCAATAGGGCGCCAGATCTTCAAAACATCCGACCACCAATTCTCCGACACACTCTCCAGCATTGGCATTGATCTCGGCAAAGGTCCGAGCCTCTGTCAGAACGCGACGGGCCTGGACCATGACGGTACGACCGAACGGGGTCAGCGATATGCCGAGGCCACGTTGGCGTACGAAAATCGATTGGCCCAGTACCTCTTCCAGTTCGGAGATCGCCGCCGAAATGGAGGGTTGTGAAACATGAAGCTCCATGGCGGCAGTCGTCAGGTTACCGTGCTTGGCCGCTGCGAGCGCATAGCGAAGTTGTCGCAGTGTGAACTTCATAGGTTTTTCCGTTGTGATACATCAGGACATATTATTTTATCCTTTTTTGAGGTTGTGAAATATTTCTCCTACGCAGTGGCCACCGATCACAGGTACCACGCCGATGCCGATAGCAAGGCTCATCAGTCAGTTTGGCGACCCTCTTTGGGCCGGATGCCCTCGACTACTGCAATCCATGTTCTTGTTTGGGAGCGTCACAATGAAAACTACAAAGGCTCTGCTGACCACGACACTATCTTTCGCGCTGCTGGCGGCCGCTGGCACCAGCCAGGCGGCCGGTTGGTGCGAGTCTGGCAAACCGGTGAAATTCGCTGGTTTGAACTGGGAAAGCGGGATGCTGCTCACGGATGTGATGCAGTTCGTGCTGAAAAATGGTTATGGCTGTGATACCGATAGCCTGCCGGGTAACTCCATCTCCATGGAGAACGCCCTGAGCAGCAACGATATCCAGGTGTTTGCCGAAGAGTGGGTGGGGCGCAGCGAGGTCTGGAACAAGGCTGCGGCTGCCGGCAAGGTGGTTGGCGTCGGCTCGCCGGTCGTTGGCGCGGTCGAAGGCTGGTATGTGCCGCGTTATGTGATCGAAGGCGATGCCAGGCGCAAACTCGAAGCCAAGGCACCGAACCTCAGGACCATCGCCGATCTGGGGCAATATGCCCAGGTATTCAAGGACCCGGAAGAACCCGACAAGGGGCGCTTCTACAATTGCCCGGCCGGCTGGACCTGCGAGCTGGACAATAGCGAGATGCTCAAGCGCTACGGCCTGGAAAGCACCTATACCAACTTCCGCCCGGGCACCGGCCCGGCACTGGATGCCGCCGTACTGTCGAGCTACAAGCGTGGCGAGCCGATCCTGTTCTACTACTGGTCGCCGACGCCGCTGATGGGCATGGTCGACCTGGTCAAGCTGGACGAGAAGCCAGGCGTGGATAAAACCCTGACCATCAAAGTGGGCCTGTCGAAGGCCTTCCATGAGCAGGCGCCCGAGCTGGTGGCGGTGCTGGAAAAGGTCAATCTGCCGATCGATCTGCTGAACCAGAACCTGGCGCGCATGAGCAAAGATCGTATCGAGTCGCCAGAACTGGCCAAGTTGTTCCTCAAGGAGCACCCCGAGGTCTGGCATAGCTGGGTCAGCGAAGACGCAGCCAAAAAAGTGGACGCGGCACTCTGAGCGTGTGAACGCGTCCGGCTCCTGCCGGATAAGGCGCATGACAGTCCGCTTCATACACTTGCTCGAGAGAATCCCATGTTTCCCAAGAACTTCACGTTTTCCATTGCCGACTGGGTCAATGGCTGGGTCGATGCGCTGGTAACCAACTACGGTGACGTGTTCCGGCACATCTCCGACACCCTGCTGTGGGCCATCGTCAACCTCGAAGGCCTGCTGCGCACGATGCCCTGGTGGCTGATGCTGGCGATCGTCGCAGGTATTGCCTGGCATGCTACCCGTAAAGTCGTGACCACTGCCGTGATCGTCGGCTTGCTCTTCCTGGTTGGTGCGGTCGGTCTCTGGGACAAGCTGATGCAGACCCTGGCGCTGATGCTGGTAGCAACACTGATATCGGTCCTGGTCGGCATTCCGCTGGGTGTCCTTTCGGCACGCAGCGATCGCCTGCGGGCGGTGTTGATGCCGCTGCTCGACATCATGCAGACCATGCCCAGTTTCGTGTACCTGATTCCGGTACTGATGTTGTTCGGCCTGGGCAAGGTGCCGGCGATCTTCGCCACTGTCATCTATGCCGCCCCGCCACTGATCCGCCTGACCGATCTGGGCATTCGCCAGGTGGATGGCGAGGTCATGGAGGCGATCAATGCTTTCGGTGCCAATCGCATGCAACAACTGTTCGGCGTGCAGCTACCACTGGCGTTGCCGAGCATCATGGCCGGTATCAACCAGACCACCATGATGGCCCTGTCGATGGTGGTCATCGCCTCGATGATTGGGGCCCGTGGCCTGGGTGAAGACGTCCTGGTCGGCATCCAGACCCTGAATGTGGGGCGCGGCCTCGAAGCAGGCCTGGCCATTGTGATTCTGGCGGTCGTGATCGACCGCATTACCCAGGCCTATGGCCGACCACGGCATGGGGTGGGCAAATGAGCGCCAAGCAGACGATGAACAAGATCGAAGTCAAGAATGTCTTCAAGATATTCGGCGCTCGCGCCGAAGATGCCCTGAAACTGATCCGCCAGAAAAAAGCCAAGGATCAGGTCCTGGCCGAAACCGGCTGCGTGGTCGGCGTCAACGATCTCTCGTTGTCCATCGGCAGCGGTGAGATCTTCGTGATCATGGGGCTGTCGGGCTCGGGCAAGTCGACCCTTGTGCGTCACTTCAACCGACTGATCGACCCGACCAGCGGCGAGATCCTGGTCGATGGTGAAGACATTCTGCAATACGACATGGAAGCCCTGCGCGAATTCCGCCGGCACAAGATCAGCATGGTGTTCCAGAGCTTCGGCCTGTTGCCGCACCGTACCGTGCTGGACAACGTCGCTTACGGCCTGAAAGTCCGTGGCGAGAGCAAGGCCATGTGCGCAGAGCGTGCCCTGCACTGGATCAACACCGTGGGCCTCAAGGGTTACGAAAAATCCTACCCGCACCAGTTGTCGGGCGGCATGCGTCAGCGCGTCGGCCTGGCCCGTGCTCTGGCTGCCGATACCGACATTATCCTGATGGACGAAGCCTTCAGTGCGCTCGACCCGCTGATTCGCGCCGAAATGCAGGACCAGTTGCTGGAACTGCAAAAGACCCTGCACAAAACCATCGTCTTCATCACTCACGACCTGGACGAAGCGGTACGTATCGGCAACCGGATTGCCATTCTCAAGGACGGTCGCCTGGTCCAGGTCGGCACGCCGCAAGAAATCCTCTACCAGCCTGCGGACGAATACGTAGATCGTTTCGTGCAGCGTCGCGTAGCTTCGCTTTAAGGAACCGCGTGTATGTCGTTTGCCGAAAAAATCATCATCGCCGACGCGCCAATCCGTTGGCAGGAGGTGGTGGCTGTGGCCCGGCATGGCGCGAAGCTTGAGCTGGCCCCATCGGCCTGGGCGCGGATCGAAAACGCCCAGGCGATTGTCCAGCGCATCGTTTCCAGCGGTGACCGTGCCTATGGCGTCAACACCGGGCTTGGCGCCTTGTGCAATGTCTCGTTGCAGGACGAACAACTCAGCCAGTTGTCGCACAACACCTTGCTCAGCCATGCCTGTGGCGTGGGTACAGCGCTGTCGGACGAACAGACCCGGGCGATAATGTGCGCGGCGATCATCAATTTCTGCCAGGGCCGTTCCGGCCTTCAGCGTAAAGTGGTCGAGGCGCTGCTGACCTTGCTCAACCAGCACATCACCCCGCAGGTCCCGAAACAGGGATCGGTGGGGTATCTGACCCACATGGCACATATCAGCATCAGCTTGCTGGGCGTCGGCCAGGTCAGCTATCGCGGCCAGATCGTGCCGGCGCAGCAGGCCTTGGCCGAGGTCGGCCTGGCGCCTGTCAAACTGGGTGCCAAGGATGGTCTGTGCCTGGTCAACGGTACCCCTTGCATGACTGGCCTGAGCTGCCTGTCCTTGGACGACGCCACGCGGTTGAGCCAATGGGCGGATGTTATCAGCGCCATGAGCTTCGAGGCCCTGCGCGGCCAGCTCGATGCCTTCGACCCTGAAATCATCGCGATGAAACCGCACCCCGGCATGCAGCGCGTGGGCAGTAATCTGCGTCGCCTGCTCGAAGGCAGCGAAATCATTGCCAGCAGCCATGGCATTCGCACCCAGGACGCCTTGAGCATTCGCTCGATTCCGCAGGTTCATGGCGCCGCGCGCGATCAGTTGGAACACGCTGCGCGGCAGATCGAAACCGAACTCAACTCCACGACCGACAACCCGATGTTGCTGGGTACACCCGAGTCGTATCGGGTGGTTTCCCAGGCGAATCCGCACGGCCAGTCCGTGGCCATGGCGGCCGACTTGCTGGCAATCGCGGTGGCCGAGATCGGGGCGATTGCCGAGCGTCGTCTCGATCGCCTGATCAACCCGTTGGTCAGCGGCTTGCCGGCCTTCCTGGTCAGCCAACCGGGTGTGAATTCGGGCATGATGATTGTCCAGTACGTGGCCGCTTCACTGTGTGCAGAGAACCGTCAACTGGCACAACCGGCAGTCGTCGACAACTACGTCACCTCCGGCCTGCAGGAGGATCATCTGAGCATGGGCACCAATGCCGGGTTGAAACTGCACCGCGCCCTGGAGAACTGTACGCAGATCCTCGCCATCGAATACCTGTTGGCAGCCCAGGCATTCGAGTTCCTCAAGGAGCAGCGCTTTGGCGCAGGTACCAACGTCGCCTGGCGGTTGTTGCGCGAGCGGGTCCCGGCCTATGCCCAGGACCGTTGGCTGGCCCCGGATATCGCCAGCAGCGCATCGATCCTGAAGGATCCCGGCCTGCTTGGTGCTGCATTCCCCGAGCTGCTATGACAGATGCAAGTGCCTGCCGAACTTGTGGCTTCGAATCGTGCAGGTCAAAACCGATGCAATTGGGGGCAGACCGAATGCAAGTGGGGGCAAGTAAGCTCCCGCGCGACTCTCAGTTTTCGATGTGTTTACCGCGTTTTCACACCGCCTGTACCCATTACATACGTTCAACAGATGCTAACCCTGAAGGCTTTACGCATTCCCCTACAGCCAGCAGTCCAGAGCGGCCCGTACTTTGTCCGGCCGCTCAACCACAAGCATGTGCGTCTCTCCATGTATCAACACCAGCTCGGCGTGTTTAATGCTGCGTATGGCATCTTGCATCATCCTCTCGCCGAATATCTGATCGTCACGGCCCCCCAAAATCAGGGTCGGGGTGCCAGACTGATCAATAACGAGGTCTTCGTGAGCTGTCTCTAACAGCTCCAGGTATGCCTGAACAGTGGCGGGATCATTGAGGAAACGCCCGAGCCATGGCCCGACGAGGCGCGTAAACAGAGCAAAGCGAATGTTGCGCCAGCGAGATCGGTAGATGTTCGCGAAGGTGCCAAGCAACGCCTTGGTGTCCTCCTTGGCTACTGCCTCGATTTGTGACCTGACGATGTGCTGGCCGGAATCGGACAGCCCTAAAGCACTCGAAATCAGGACAAGCTTGCCGAAATGGCCGGGCATCAGTGCCGATAGACGGGCGGCAACGACCCCGCCAAAGGATATTCCGAGCAGCGAGACCCCTTGGGGATATCGGGTGCTCATAGCGACGCCCAGATGTTGGGACAGCTGGTTCAGGCTGCACGGTGGCGAATCGGGATAGTTCCACAATACGAAGCTACTTCCTTCGGGCAATGTTGCTGCGATGCGAGCCAGGTCCCTGGCAAGCCGCTTGGTCCGCGGCTTGTACATGAACCCCTGGCCTCCGTTAAGCACCTGTATTGGGCGCTCGTCGTCGCCGACCCGGCTGTAGCCAATGCCTGCGTGTATTCCTGAGTAAACAGGCCGACTGCCTATTCGAAATGGTAGACGCCGTTCATTAACCAAAATCATCATAGAATCGAGGGCCATATCCCTTGTGCAGTATGGTATGCGTTCAGGTTTCTCTGACAGTCTTGCTTTATCAACAGTTGACGGTATGTCATCAGATAGGGTGATGACGCTTACGTCTGGTATTTGACATCATCTTCATGCGTGTTCGATCAATGCAGGCTGTGGCGAAAGGGAGTCTCAAGCACGAAAGTGTTGCTGTTGTATCAGCCACTCGCGTACAGCTGGCGGAACAGCGTGGCCGATCTGTAACAATGGTTCGGCGTCATAGGCTGCCAGGACTTTCCGCGCTAATACCTCATCGTCTTGGCTCATGCGACGCAACAGGGCCTGCCATTGATCTATGATCTCCTGGACAGCGCCAGGGTCGGCACGCTCGCCGGCCTTGCGCAGACGGTTTGCACGAATGCTCAATGCTGCCCACTCTCGGTCCAGGGTCTTGTCCAGACGACTGATTTGCTCCTCACTGAGATGACGACGCAGCGCCGCCATGCGCAACTTCACAGCTGAGCCTATATAGTTGAGAATTTGTGTGTCCAAGCCAGTATGTGTCAGGCAATGGTCGCCACTTTCGTGAATTGCGCGCCAGCGTCGTATCCGATGCACATCGCCAGCCATCCACACCATTGCAGCATCCATCCAGCGTGCAGCCAGTCGCTGCACTCTAGCGCTCTGGATGTCCAACCGCAGTCGCAAGGCTTTGCGGACTTCGTGCACCAAGCGGTCAAAGCGATTTCGTACTTCCACCCAACGATGAAAGACTTCAAGCAACTCTGTTTCGCTGAACTCGGCACGGTAGCGCTCAAGTAGGGCCATGGTTCCGGGCCAAGGCGGTTCTTCGCTAAAAAATCCTGTTGATAGTCCTGCAGCAAGTTCTGCCAGACGACTTCGATGCAGGGCCATTACTGCTATTTCCTCATCAATACGCGCCATGCGCTCGGCGATGAGACCTGTACGCTCATGGGCAGGTTTGGCCATCAACTGGCCAATCCGCTCCAAGGACAACCCAGAGGCTTGCAGAGTCTGGATCGCTTTAACACGCAGCACCGCAGTTTCGTCATACAGCCGATAACCAGCATCAGTACGGCTGGTGGGCTTGATTAAACCGATGGCGTCATAGTGGTGAAGGGCGCGAACGGTGGTGCCACAGCGTTGGGCGAGGGCTCCAACCTGAAGAAATAGAGGTGGGACGATACTCATAGATCTCCTGATAGCATCTATCGGCGCAGCATTCCAAGTGGTTAGTTAGACCCGATACAACCCATCAAGGCTGCTACAAAGTTCTCCAGAAAAGCCGGCATGTCAGGTGCCAGCCATGTGCCTTGTAAACGGCTCGGTTCATTTTGCAAAGCACGAACGATCCGCTTGTGCGTTTCTGAATCTTCTCCCGCTGGCGTTGGCTCCGGTTATTCATCCGTCAGCAAGTTTGAGGGCTTACGTAGGGTGAGGGTCAACCCACCTCTGGCCAACAGGGACCGGGCTGATCGGGCTCGCGCGGCCGCACGACAGCAGTGCCAACAGCTGGCGTTCTTGCAAGCGGGGAGAGGTCTTGGCAAAGCGTGGAGGTTCAAGCTGCCCGAGGTGTCGGTAACAGGATCACCAGGGCGGCCGTGAACGTCCGTCCTGGCGGGGGCTAGCGAGGCTCGACCACGGTGGCATGCCTTGGTAGTGCAATTGAAATCAGGGCTGCCAGCAGAACGAAGACCGTGGAGATCCACAGGCAGGCTTCCAGCCCGCAAGCCTGGAATACCCAGCCGGAAAGCAGCGTACCGACCAGCCGCCCTAGCGCGTTGGACATGTAATAGAAGCCCACATCCAGCGATACCCCGTCTTCCTTGGCATAACTGACGATCAGGTAGCTGTGCAGCGACGAGTTCACGGCGAACAGCACACCGAACAGCATCAGCCCGCCAAGCAGCACCACCTCGGCCGACCAGCCTGCCGACAGGCCCAGGGCGATGAGCGCAGGCAGCCCGGCAAGGGCGATCGCCCAGCTGCAAGCCGCCCGACCGTCGGGCACATGGCCGCGCGTCTTGCCGGTGATGTGGGGGGCAAACGACTGAACGATGCCGTAGCCGATTATCCATGCAGCCAGGAAGCCGCCGACCAGCCAGAAGTCCCAGCCAAAAGTCGTGCTCAGGTACACCGGCAACGCCACGACGAACCAGACGTCACGGGCGCCAAAGAGGAACAGGCGTGCGGCCGAGAGGATATTGATGGCGCGGCTCTTGGACAGCATGTCGCGGAATTTCGGTTTGGCCTTGGCTTTGCCCAGGTCCTTCTTCAGCAGGATCAGACTGCCAACCCAGATCACTGCCAATACCGCCGCCATGACCAGCACCGCCAAGGTGAAGCCGAGCAGGGCGAGCAGGGCGCCGCCAAGGAAGAAGCCCACGCCTTTGAGCGCGTTTTTCGAGCCCGTCAGGATGGCGACCCACTTGTACAGGGTGCCTTGCTGGCTGTCTGGCACCAGAAGCTTGATGGAGCTCTTGGCGCTCATCTTGTTCAGGTCCTTGGCGATACCGGACAGCGCCTGGGCAACCATCACCCAGGGTACTGTCAGCCAGGTTGCCGGTACCGTGAGCATCAGCAAGGCCAGGACCTGCATGCCCAGGCCGATGTTCATGGTCCGGTTGAGCCCCAGGCGGGCGCCAAGGTAGCCGCCCACCAGGTTGGTGATTACACCGAACACTTCGTAGAACAGGAACAGCGCCGCGATTTGCAGCGGCGTGTAGCCCAGCGAATGGAAGTGCAGTACCACCAACATGCGCAACGCGCCGTCGGTGAGGGTGAAGGCCCAGTAGTTGCCGGTAACCAGCAGGTACTGACGCACTTCCACAGACAGGGCTGACAACGCCTTCATGATTGCCGTCTACTCCGTCATGCCGACCATTCGGGCCAGTTCCGCTGCACGGTTGGCATAGCCCCACTCGTTGTCGTACCAGGCGTAGATCTTCACCTGGGTACCATTGACGACCAGGGTCGATAGCGCATCGATGATCGAGGACCGCGGGTCGGTGCGGTAGTCGATGGACACCAATGGTCGTTCCTCGTAGCCCAGGATGCCCTTCAACGGGCCTTCGGCCGCCGCCTTCAGCAACGCGTTGACCTCTTCAGCCGTGGTCTCGCGCGCCACCTCGAACACGCAGTCGGTCAGCGAGGCGTTGGCCAGCGGTACCCGCACGGCGTGACCATTCAGCTTGCCGCGCAGTTCAGGGAAGATCTCGGCGATTGCGGTAGCCGAGCCCGTGGTGGTCGGGATCAGGCTCATGCCCGAGGCACGGGCGCGACGCAGGTCCTTGTGCGGCGTATCAAGGATGCTCTGGGTATTGGTCAGGTCGTGGATGGTGGTGATCGAGCCGTGGCGGATGCCCAGGTTTTCGTGAATCACCTTGACCACCGGGGCCAGGCAATTGGTGGTGCAGGAAGCGGCGGTGACGATACGGTGTTGCGCCGGGTCGAACAGGTGCTGGTTGACGCCCATCACCACGTTCAGCGCACCTTTCTCCTTCACCGGAGCGCAGACCACCACGCGTTTGACACCCTGATCCAGGTAGGCCTGGAGCACGGCTACCGACTTCATCTTGCCGCTGGCCTCGATGACCAGGTCGCAGCCCGACCAATCGGTGTCGGCGATCGCCTTGTTCGCGGTGACGTTGATGCGCCTGCCCTCGATCACCACCGAGTCGCCTTGTGCCCCGGCTTCACGATGCCAGCGCCCGTGGACCGAGTCGAAGTTGATCAGGTGGGCGTGGGTCTCGGCGTCGCCGGCCGGGTCGTTGATCTGGACGAACTCGAATTCTGGCCAATCCCAGGACGCGCGTAGCGCCAAGCGACCGATACGGCCAAATCCGTTGATGCCTACTTTGATTGCCATGTTCCTGTTCTCAAGTTGTGACTTCAGATGGATCGTTGATTGACACGCCTGGACAGCTCTTCGGCCGACTCCTTGCGCTCGGAGTAGCGGTCGACGAGATAGTCGGCGCGGTCGCGCAACAGCAGGGTGAACTTCACCAGCTCTTCCATGACATCGACGACACGGTCGTAGTACGGGGACGGCTTCATGCGGCCCGCTTCGTCGAACTCCAGGTAGGCCTTGGGCACTGACGACTGGTTGGGGATGGTGAACATGCGCATCCAGCGGCCCAGCACGCGCAGCTGGTTGACCACGTTGAACGACTGCGAACCGCCGCAAACCTGCATCACTGCCAGGGTCTTGCCCTGGGTCGGCCGCACCGCCCCCATGCTCAGGGGGATCCAGTCGATCTGCGACTTGAATACACCGGTCATCGCGCCGTGACGTTCCGGCGAGCACCAGACCATGCCTTCCGACCACAGCACCAAGTCGCGCAGCTCCTTGACCATGGGATGGTCGTCGGGCGCATCATCCGCCAATGGCAGGCCGGACGGGTTGAAGATACGCGTCTGGGCACCGAAGTGCTCCAGCAGGCGGGCTGCTTCCTCCGTCAGCAGACGGCTGAAGGAGCGTTCGCGGGTCGATCCATACAAGAGCAGGATGCGTGGTTTGTGGGTGGACTGCTGCGCAATCGCCAGTTTCTCGGCGGATGGCAGGTCGATCAGCTCACTGTCGATGTTGGGGATAGCGTGTTCGGTCATGGTTCTACTCCTGGGACAAGGCAGCGGATGCCTGATCGAACCAGCGACGCTTGAGCCACCAGGCCACGCCAACCAGCGAGATCAGTACCGGCACTTCCACCAAAGGCCCGATGACGGTGGCAAAGGCGACCGGTGAGGCAAGGCCGAAGGTGGCGATGGCCACGGCAATGGCCAGTTCGAAATTGTTGCTTGCCGCGGTGAAGGCCAGCGCAGTGGTACGGGGGTAGTCGGCCTCCAGCAGCTTGCCCATCCAGAAGCTGATGAAGAACATCACCACGAAATAGATGGTCAGCGGGATGGCGATGCGCAGCACATCCAGCGGCAGTTGCAGGACCATGTCGCCTTTGAGGCTGAACATGGCCACGATGGTCAGCAGCAACGCCACCAGCGTCAGCGGGCTGATCCTGGGAATGAATTGCACCTGGTACCAGGTTGCGCCCTTGCTGCTGATCAGGATCTTGCGGGTCAGGAAACCGGCCAGGAACGGGATACCCAGGTAGATCAGCACCGATTGGGCGATATCGAGGAAGCTGGTCTCGATAACACTGCCCTCCAGGCCGAACAGCGGGGGCAGCAGCCCCAGGAAAATCCAGGCGTACACGCTGAAGAACACAATCTGGAAAATGCTGTTGAAGGCAACCAGGCCGGCCACGTACTGGGTGTTGCCGCCGGCGATCTGGTTCCACACCAGCACCATGGCGATGCAACGTGCCAGGCCGATGAGGATAAGGCCGGTCATGTATTCGGGCCTGTCGGAGAGGAATACGACCGCCAGCCCGAACATCAGCACTGGGCCGATCACCCAGTTCTGAATCAGCGACAGGGCGAGGATGCGTTTGTCCTTGAAGACCTGGGGCAACTCCTCGTATTTCACCTTCGCCAATGGCGGGTACATCATCACGATCAGGCCGATCGCGATGGGGATGTTCGTCGAGCCCACCGACAAGCTGTTCAGCCATACCGGCAACCCCTGGAACAGGCTGCCCAGCCCGATGCCAAGGCCCATCGCCAAAAAGATCCAGACCGTCAGGTAGCGGTCGAGGAAGGAAAGTCGGCTTTTGCTCATGGTGGATCTCCCTGAACGTCTGAGCGTTCCGATGCATGCCAGCTCGGCCTTGAGCTGGGTGGCATCCAGTTGTTCGAAAGGCAATGCGAGAAATGCCGTGTTTTTTTTCGGCAGTGGTCAGCAGCAGGTAGCGACACGCTGAGGGCGGTCACCCATGGTGTCCAGTCGTTTGGCGCTGGTGTTCAGCCACTCGCGATTGGCCTCCAGCGTTGTCACCAGGACATCGCGTACCCAGGTGGGCAGTTCTGGATGCAGGCGGTAGTAAACCCACTGGCCCTGCCGGCGGTCTTCAAGCAGGCCGCAGGTGCGCAGTTGTGCCAGGTGGCGGGAAATCTTGGGTTGGCTTTCTTCCAGGGCGCAAATCAGCTCACAGACGCATAGCTCTTGCTCGCGAGCGATCAGCAGCATCATCCGAACGCGGTTTTCGTCGGCGAGGCATTTGAAGACCTGGGTCGGGGTCAGCGAGTCAGTCATGGCAGTTCTCGGCGTTTGCTGTTCGTGCTTGATATATATGGTTTTTCAAATATACGATTTTTCGCATGTATTGCAAGGCCTGCCAGATTGATTCCTGCAGACGAAAAGAAGGCCTTGTAGGAGATCGCCCAGCTTTTGGGCTGCGCTGACGCTTGGCGAACTGAATTCGCAAGCAGTCCGCGTACCCTGTCAATTCAATGAGTCATGTGCAGTTCTATGAGGGCGGGCCAGTCCGTTCCACCGTAGCGTCCTGTCGATCAAGGCTTGACCGCCCACCCTGTGCAAATACCTTTAACATGCTCAAGGACCGGCCCCCATCGTTGAAAGAGAGTTATATGGAGTTACGTCAGCTTCGCTATTTCCTGAGTGTTCTGGAGTACGGCAGTCTTGGCCGGGCGGCGGTCGAGCTCGGGGTCGGCGCCTCGGCATTGAGCCAGCAGCTGTCGAAGCTGGAGAGCGAGGTGAGTACCCGGCTTTTGACACGTTCGAGCACTGGCGTCTCGCCGACGGCGGCGGGCCTGGCCTTCGAATACCATGCGCGCCTGGCGCTTCGTCAGGCGGAGCATGCTGTCATGGCAGCACAAAGCGGCCGCATGAGCGGCTATGCCAGCGTGGGGTTGGCACCGACCACCGCATCGATTCTAGGCCTGGCGTTGATTGACAGGATGCGCGAGCGCTACCCCGACATCCGTCTGCACCTGGTGGAAATGTTGTCTGGTTATCTGATGAACCAACTCAATGGCAGACACCTTGACCTGGCGGTGCTGTTCCAGGCAGAGACGGGGCCGCGGCTGGATGTCCGGGCGCTTCTGACGGAGCGGCTGTTCGTGCTGGTTCCCGGCCCGCTGGTCAAGGCGGAGTGGGGCGAATCGCTCACATTGCAACAGATCGCGACGCTCCCCTTGGTGATGCCCAGCGCGCAGCATGGTCTGCGCACGACATTGCGCTCGATTTTCGAACGGGCCGGGCTTGAGGCCGGCATCGTCATGGAGGTCGATGGTCTGTCGCTGTTGATGGATTGTGTCTGTGCGGGCCATGCCGCCACCATCCAGCCCGGCGCGACGGTGGCCCGGGCGCATCAGGCGGGCTTGCGCGTGTTTGCCATCGATGAAGCACAGGCACAACGTCGCAATGTGATTGTCAGCCTGACCGATGACGAGCTCTCGCCGGCCGCGCTGGCCACACGGATCGTACTGCAGGAGGTCGCTCGGGAGCTGGTGGAGCAGGGCCGTTGGCCTGGAGCCCGGTTGCTTTGACCCAGAACGTGAGGTCACTCATCCAACCCCTTTAGAAAAACTGAATGCCTCCCCTCGACGATCGCGTTTCGCGCCCACCGGGCACTCATTAAAGTCCGTGGCCACGAGGAGCACCCGAACAATCGGCTCTTCGTGACCTGGAGGCGAAATGATCGATGTGCTAGTCATCGGAGGGGGCAATGCCGCCCTCTGTGCCGCGCTGATGGCGCGAGAGGCCGGAGCCAGCGTGTTGCTGCTCGAGGCCGCACCCCGCGCCTGGCGTGGTGGCAACTCTCAACACACGCGTAACTTGCGGTGCATGCATGATGGCCCGCAGGATGTGCTGGTCGAGGCGTACCCGGAAGAAGAGTTCTGGCAGGACCTGCTGAAGGTCACCGGTGGCCAGACCGACGAAAAGCTTGCGCGCCTGGTGATCCGCGCGTCCTCCAACTGCCGCGGGTGGATGCGCCGTCATGGTGTGCATTTTCAGCCCTCATTGTCCGGTGCGCTGCACACCGCACGGACCAATGCCTTTTTCATGGGTGGCGGCAAGGCGCTGGTCAATGCCTACTTTCGCAGCGCCGAAAACCTTGGGGTACAGATACGCTACGACACGCCTGTAGCCGACATCGAACTACAGGACGGACGTTTCGTTGCGGCCCATGTGCCGGCGCGTGAAGTTCAGGGGCGGCACCTGCCCGCCGAGCGCATCGAGGCGCGCACCTGCGTGCTTGCCGCCGGCGGTTTCGAGTCCAACCGACAGTGGTTGCGCGAGGCCTGGGGGCAGAACGAGCGAGGGGAGTGGCCTTCAGACAATTTCCTGATCCGTGGCACGCGTTTCAATGACGGGGTGCTGTTGCGCCGCATGATCGAACAGGGCGCCGACACGATTGGTGACCCGACCCAGGCGCACATGGTGGCGATCGACGCACGCGCACCGCTGTACGATGGCGGCATCTGCACGCGCATCGATTGTGTGTCGCTGGGCGTGGTGGTCAACCGCGACGGTCAGCGCTTCTACGATGAGGGTGAAGATTTCTGGCCCAAGCGCTATGCCATCTGGGGACGTCTGGTGGCTCATCAGCCCGGGCAGGTGGGGTTCTCGGTCATCGACCAGAAAGCCCTCGGTCGTTTCATGCCGCCGGTTTTCCCTGGCGCCACCGCCGATAGCCTGGAGGCGTTGGCCGGCCTGCTCGGTTTGCCTGTGCAGGCCTTCCTCGAAACCGTGCATGCCTACAACCGGGCCTGCCAGGTGGGCACCTTCGACCACACCCGGCTGGACGACTGTCACACCGTGGGCCTGGAACCGATGAAAAGCCACTGGGCGCGCCCGATCGATACGCCTCCTTACTACGGTTACCCGCTGCGTCCTGGCGTGACTTTCACCTATCTGGGGCTGCGCACCGATGAAACAGCCGCGGTTCATTTCGACAGGCGTCCCAGCCCGAACCTGTTCGTTGCCGGAGAGATGATGGCGGGCAATGTACTGGGCAAGGGCTACACCGCAGGTGTCGGCATGTCCATCGGCACCGCCTTCGGCCGTATCGCCGGCACCAGCGCCGCTGCGGCGGCGGGTCACGAACATCCAGAAAAAGAGAATCGCCATGACCGCGCAACTGCCTGAACCACGCCAGCCTGAAACCGCCCGGTCGGCCCTCGAACTGATCCCGGTGCTGAACCTGGAGGAGCGGGAAGTGGACCGGCAAATGCGGATCTGCAACGCCTGCCGGTACTGCGAGGGCTTTTGCGCCGTTTTCCCGGCGATGACCCGCAGGCTGGAGTTCGGCAAGGCCGACATCCATTACCTGGCCAACCTGTGCCACAACTGCGGTGCTTGCCTGCACGCCTGTCAGTACGCCCAGCCCCACGAATTCGCGGTCAACGTGCCCCAGGCGATGGCCAAGGTGCGCGGGCAGACCTACGCCGAGTACGCCTGGCCGACCCTCTTCGGACGGCTGTATCGGCACAACGGCACCTATGTCGCCAGTGCCTTGGCAGTGGCCTTGTCGCTGTTCCTGCTGCTGGCATTGTGGGCCAATGGCACGCTGCTACCCGGTCGGCTGGCGGGTAATTTCTATGCAGTCTTCCCGCACAACACCCTGGCGCTGATGTTCGGTAGTGTCTTTGTCGCTGCAGGCGTGGCCCTGGCGGTGGCGGTACGTCGCTTCTGGCGTTCGGTCTCGCCGGGCGAGGCGCTGGCGCAACCGGCCAAAGGGGCAGTGTTCGAGGCATCAAGCGCGGCGTTGACCCTGAAGTACCTGGACGGCGGGCACGGCCAAGGTTGCAACAACGCCGATGATCGCTACACGCTCTGGCGCCGACGCTTCCATCACTTCACCTTCTACGGCTTCATGTTGTGCTTTGCCGCCACGGTGGTTGCCACCGGGTATCACTACCTGTTGGGCCAGCACGCCCCGTACCCGCTGCTGAGTGCGCCGGTGTTGCTCGGAACACTCGGGGGTATTGGCTTGATCGTCGGGCCGGCCGGGCTGTTGGCGCTGAACCTGCGCAGGGCGCCGGAGCAGGGCGATGCTGCCCAGCGCCCCATGGACCGGGCCTTCATCCTGCTTCTGTTGCTGGTCAGCGCCACTGGTCTTGCCTTGCTGGGGCTGCGTGATACAGCGGCGATGGCGATCGTGCTGGCGATTCACCTGGGGACGGTCATGGCGCTGTTCATCACGCTGCCCTATGGCAAGTTTGCCCATGGCCTGTTCCGCAGCGCGGCGCTGCTCAAGTTTGCAATCGAGAAGCGCCGGCCCAGCCGGCTGGGCCTGGGAGGTGAGTGAGCCATGAACACAGCCCGCATCTCTCCTGCACCGCGCCGAGCCAGAAGCAAGCCGTTGCGTTCAACGATTGGGCCACTTGTCCAGCAGGATCGACACGAACTTCTCCGCTGCTGGCGACAGCGACGCCCCTCTGCGGTAGACCAACCCCAGGGTACGGGTTACCTGGGGTTCGATCAGCGGCACGCTGACCAGCGTCGGGTGGTCGGCGTTGGGCATGGCCAGGCTGGGCATGGCCGATACGCCCAGCCCGGCCTCGACCATGCCCAGCGAGGTGGACAGGTGCTGAACCTCATAGAACCACTTGGGCCGCAGGTTGAGCCCGGACAGGGCATGGTCCAGCAGCATCCGGTTTCCGCTCAGTCGGCCTACGCCGATCAGGCGGTAGTCGGCCAGCTCTGTCCAGGTGACGGCTTCACGGTTCGCCAGCTTGTGGTCCCTGCGGCAGGCCAGGACGAAATGCTCCTGTACCAGGGAGACGAACTCGATGTCCGGGTGCTGGCCACTCATCATGTTGATGCCGAAGTCGGCCTCACCCCGCAGCACGGCTTCGAGCCCGTCGTTGGCGCTGAGGTCCAGCAGACGAATGCGGATCTTTGGGTATTGCTCGTTGTAGTCGCGGATCACCGACGGCAGGAAATAGAACGCCGCGGTCGGGATACAGGCGAGGGTTACCTGGCCGGTCTGTCGTTCGGCGAGTTCGCGAATGCTCAGGATCGAGTCCTCGAAGTCATCCAGCAGGCGCCTGGCCTTGGGCAGGAAGTCACGCCCGACACTGGTAAGGCTGACACGACGGGTAGTGCGTTCCAGCAACGACGTGCCCAAGCCTTCCTCGAGCTTCTTGATCCGTCGGCTCAAGGCAGGCTGGGACAGGTGCAGCGCTTCTGCGGCTTCGTGGAAGCTACCGAGTTCGGCGATTTTCACGAAAGATCGTATGTCTTGCAGCTCATATTCCATCTCGGTTCGCTCTTGGCATTGGGCTCTTTATTGATGCTCAAATCGGAACAATGACTACGATATTTGCATTGGATTGATTTATCCATCCCTGTCAATCTTTTGTCCACAGCATCAATGATGTCCATTGATCAACAAGAGTGCGAAATCATGCAACGAATTCCTTGCGTACTCATGCGCGGTGGCACCTCCAAGGGCCCCTTTTTCCATGCATGGGACCTTCCTGCCAATGTGGTCGAACGCGACGAATTGCTGATCAACCTGATGGGTTCCGGGCATGAACTGGAAATCGACGGTATCGGTGGCGGTAGCCCGCAGACCAGCAAGGTAGCGATTGTCAGCCCCTCGCTGCATGCCGACGCCGATGTCGACTACCTGTTCGTGCAGGTCATGGTCGCCCAGCGCCGGGTCGATACCGCGCCCAACTGCGGCAACATGCTGTGCGCCGTTGGCCCGTTCGCCATCGAACAGGGCCTGGTCAAAGGCCAGGACGGCAAGACACTGGTGCGTATTCGCAACCTCAACACCGGTACTTTCGTCAATTCGCTGGTGGAAACCCCCGGCGGCATCGTGCGCTACGAAGGCCGTACGGCGATCGATGGCGTACCGGGCACTGCCGCCCCGGTGCACCTGACCTTCCTCGATGCGGTCGGCAGCAAGACCGGCAAGCTGTTCCCGACTGGCAAGGCCAAGGATGTGATCGATGGCGTATCGGTCACCTGCATCGACATGGCCATGCCGATGATGGTGATTGAAGCCAGCCAGCTGGGTGTCACCGGCTCGGAAACCCCGGCCGAACTCGACGCCAACGGCGGATTGCTCGAGCGCCTCGAGGCGTTGCGCCTGAAGGCCGGCAAGGCCATGGGCCTGGGTGATGTCAGCGGTATGGTCATCCCGAAGCCGGTGCTGGTGTCCAAGCCCCGCTATGACGGCACGTTGCAGGTTCGCTACTTCATGCCGCACAACTGCCATCGCGCCCTGGCCATCACCGGAGCGATAGGGCTGGCGACTGCCTGCGTCAGCCCAGGTACGGTCATCGGCGAACTGCTGGGCGAGGGCGCCGAGCAACTGGCCGAGGTACGCCTGGAACACCCAAGTGGCGGTATCGATGTCGCGCTGTCACGCAGCGGTGCTGATGGCAAGACGATTCAGGCCTCGGTGGTGCGAACTGCCCGGCGGCTGTTCTCAGGCTTCGTTTATGCCCCTACATTCCGCAGGTTGGCGGGGTAGGTCGGGCGGCAGCCCACACTTTTACATTTGCAACAAGCGCATCCGCACAATTTCAACAATGGGTGATGCCTCATGAGACTCGCCAAATCGCTGTACTTCCAGATCCTCTGCGCCGTCCTGCTGGGCGTGGTGGTCGGTCACTTCTGGGCGCAACAGGCCGTTGCGCTCAAGCCCCTGGGTGATGCGTTCATCAAGCTGATCAAGATGATGATCGCGCCGGTGGTCTTCTGCACCATCGTCACCGGCATTGCCGGGATGACCGACAAGCGCTCCCTCGGGCGTTTGATGAGCAAGACCTTGCTGCTGTTCCTGGTATTGACCGTTATCAGCCTGATGATCGGCCTGGCAGCGGTATACCTGTTCCGCCCCGGGGTCGGCATGAACATCGACCCGGCCACGCTCAGCACCGAGGGGCTCGGCCAGTACGCCGCGTCTGCGGCGAAACTCAGTGTTGTCGACTTCTTCATGCACATCATTCCCGACACGTTCATCGGGGCGTTCAGCAAGGGTGAAGTGTTGCCGGTGCTGTTCATCGCGGTGCTCAGCGGTTTTGCCCTGTCGTCCATGGGCGAGAAGGGCAAGCCGGTACTCGATGTGCTGGAGTCTGCCTCGACCATGGTGTTCCGCATTTTCGGCTACCTGATGCGCTTCGCCCCGGTCGGTGCCTTCGGTGCGCTGGCCTTCACCGTCGGGCAGTACGGCGTGACGTCCCTGGGCGCACTGGCCAAGCTGGTCGGTACGCTCTACATCGCCTGTGCGTTTTTCGTGCTGGTGGTGCTCGGCGGTATCTGCCGTGCCCATGGCTTCAGCCTGTGGAAGCTGCTGCGCTATTTCCGCGAGGAGTTCCTGGTGGTGCTCGGCACATCGTCCACCGAGCCTGTACTGCCACGCATGCTGGAAAAACTGGAAAAGCTGGGCTGCAAGAAAGGTGTGGTCGGGCTGGTGCTGCCAACCGGCTACTCCTTCAACCTCGACGGTACTGCCATCTACCTGTCGCTGGCGGCGGTGTTCATCGCCCAAGCCTGCAACATTGATCTGAGCCTCGGCCAGACGGTGACGATGCTGGCGATCATGCTGTTGTCGTCCAAAGGCGCCGCGGGTGTGACCGGTAGCGGTTTCGTTGCGCTGGCCTCGACCTTGACCGTCATTCACGACATCCCGCTTGCCGGGCTTGCCTTGCTGATCGGCATCGATCGCTTCATGTCCGAGGCGCGTGCGTTGACCAGCCTGGCCAGCAACGCCGTGGCCACCGTGGTCATCTCACTGTCGGAGAATGCCTGTGAGCGGGAAACCTTGCTGCGCCGCCTGAACGGCACTGCGGTTGCGCCGGCCGAGGCAGACGCGGCAGCGGCCGAATGGCCTGCCGAGCCTCGGCATCACGGCTGAAAGCCTCTTCCACCTCCCATTGTTGACTTAAAATCCCACTCAGCATCCCAGCGATGTCGAGTGGGGTAGGGGGCCGTCTGCCTTGCCGATGGCCGCAATAGAATAAAAACAAGAGATTAGACCATGCTCGCACTCCTGGGCCTGATCATGGTGGTGACCTTCACCTACCTGATCATGAGCAAACGCCTGTCACCGATCGTTGCACTCACCGTGGTACCCATTGTCTTCGCAGTGATCGGAGGCTTTGCCCCCGAACTGGGCAAGATGATGCTCGATGGCTTGAAGATGGTGGCGCCCTCGGCGGCCCTGTTGCTGTTCGCCATCCTGTTCTTTGGCCTGATGATCGATGCCGGCCTGTTCGACCCGCTGATCCGCAAGATCCTCAAGCGCGTCAATGGCGACCCGATCAAGATCGCCATCGGGACCGCGCTGCTGTCGCTGCTGGTGGCGCTCGACGGGGACGGCACCACCACTTACATGATTACCTGCGCGGCAATGCTGCCGCTGTACAAGCGCATTGGCATGAACCCGATGATCCTCGCCACGGTGTCCATGTTGTCGCTGAGCATCATGAGTGGCATGAGCCCTTGGGGCGGGCCGGCAACCCGGGCCATTGCCGCGCTCGGGCTGGATGCGACCGAGTATTTCATCCCGATGCTGCCGACCGTGATCGGCGGTGCGGCCTGGGTGGTGTTCACCGCCTACCTGCTCGGCCGCGCCGAGCGCCGACGCATCGGCAACATCGCCCTGGAGTCTGGGGGCGGTAACTGCTACATCAAGGAAATCCTCGGCGACAACCCGCACAAACGCCCACGGCTGGCGTATGTGAACCTGGTGCTGGTGATTGCCGTCATGACGGCTTTGGTGATGGGCGTCATGCACTCCGCACTGTTGTTCATGATCGGTTTTGTCGCGGCGCTGATGATCAACTACCCGCAACTGGATCTGCAGAAGGAGCGCATCCTCGCCCATTCGGGTAACGCCATGACCGTGGTGCTGCTGGTATTCGCCGCTGGCATCTTCGCGGGGATCTTCTCTGGCACCAAGATGGTCGATGCCCTGGCGCAGACCCTGGTCGACTGGATTCCCGAGGCGTGGAGCCACTGGTTCCCGCTGGTGGTGGCGCTGACCAGCATGCCACTGACCTTCGTACTGTCCAACGACGCCTACTACTTTGGCGTGGTGCCGATCCTCGCCAATGCCGCGGCCGCCTATGGCATTGACCCGGTTGAAATTGCCCGCGCCTCGGTGCTGGGCCAGCCGGTGCACCTGATGAGCCCGCTGGTGGCCTCGACCTTGCTGCTGGTGGGCATGGTCGATCGTGATATTGGCGACTTTCAGAAGGCCACCGTGAAATGGGCGGTGCTGACATCGCTGGTCATCACCGCGTTGGCCTTGGTCACGGGTGCCTTGTCCTTCTTCGTCTGATCTGCATCGGGCGCCGCTGGCGCCCACCTCATCCAAGAACAACAACAGAGTACCGAACATGTCCCGAACTGTTTTCCGCGGGGCCACCTGTGGCCTGCTCTGCGGCTGGCTGCCTGTGGCCGGCGCTGCCGGATTCATCGACGACGGCAAGCTCAAACTGCAACTGCGCAACGTTTACTTCAACGAAAACTTCCGCGACGAACAAGGCATGAGCGCCCGCGCTGCGGCAACTGCCAAGAGCGAGCGGGTGGAATGGGCGCAGGGTTTTTTGCTGGACTACCAATCGGGGTTCACCCAAGGTCCGCTGGGCCTGGGGCTCGATGCCCTGGGGCTTGTGGGCGTCCGTCTCGATTCGGGCCGTGGCCGCAGCGGTACCGGCTTGCTGCCGGTCCATGACGATGGCCGTGCCGCGGACGAGTTCGCCAGTGCCGGGGTAACGGCCAAGGCGCGACTGGGGCAGACCATCGTCAAGCATGGCACCTTGCTGCCCAAGACACCGGTGCTGGTGTACAACGATGCGCGATTGTTGCCGCAGACCTACCAGGGCACGCAACTGACCAGCACCGATGTCGATGGCCTGACCCTGACCGCCGGGCACCTGGACCGCTTCAAGCAGCGGGACTCCTCCAACAGCACGGGTCTGTTCCTGGATGGCTACGGTGGCAGCGAGTCTGGCGATTTCAGCTTTGCCGGCGCCGACTATGCCGTCAGCAAGCAGCTGCGCTTGAGCTATTACCACGGCCAGCTCGAACACTTCTATCGTCAGGACTATTTAGGCCTGGTCCACGACCTGCCATTGGCCGGCGGGGTGTTGACCACCGACTTGCGCTATTTCAAGAGCCGCGACAGCGGGGCCGCTCATGGTGGTCAGATCGACAACGACATGTTCAGTGGGCAGCTCTCCTACGCTCATTCCGGGCATACCTTCGGCGCCGGTTACCAGATTCTCGACGGCGAGGCTGGATTGCCATACATCAGCGGCGCGACGGTCTACTCGTTCAGTAACGTGGGCATCGGCAAGTTCATCGAGGAGGAAGAGAAAACCTGGATGGCCAGCTATGCCTACAACTTTGCCGCAGCCGGTGTCCCCGGGCTCACTTTCATGGCGCGCTACCTGAGCGGGGACAACGGGCGCTCCGCTGATGCCGGGCTCAGCGAATGGGAGCGTGACGTGGAGCTTGCCTATGTGGTGCAATCCGGGCCAGTGAAAGGGCTGGGCGTGAAACTTCGCAACTATGTCTACCGCTCTGATTTTTCCCGGGGGCGCGACAGCAACCGGGTCTACCTGACCTACGATATTGCGATCTGGTAACGCGGTCGTGCGAGCATGCGCTCCTTGGGCGCTTGCTCGCCGCGTTTCATGCTCCGGACGGCTGTGGCGTTTTTTTGCCCAGTCGGATCAGCTCATTGGAGAAACACAGCCCGAAGAGGATCAGCCCGGCCCCCAGGTACAAAGTGTCTCGCGGTACTTCATTGAGGATCACGAACGCCAGCAGCGCGGCAAACACCGGTTCGGTCAGTTCCAGTGCTTGAACTTGCGATGGCTTCAAATACTCGATGGCCTTGGTGGTACAGAAAAAGCCGAGGATGGTCGGCAACGCGGCCAGTGCCAGCAATGCCATGACCGCCGCCAGCGACAGCTCTCCCATGATGAACCCATCGGTCGCAGCCGGCATCAGCAGGTAAAGACTGCCGAAGAACAACAGCTGCCGAGTGAAATGCAGCCCCCCAGAGACGCCCATGCGCTTCATGGCAACCGAAAATGCGCCATAACCACAGCCGGCAATCGAAGCGAGCACTGCGCCTTGCAGTGTGAAGCCTTGTTCCAGGTCGGCTCCAAATATCACGGCAATGCCGGCTATCGCCAAGCCGGCGCCTACCGTCGCGTTGGCAGTGATAGGGTCCTTCAGGACTATCCTTCCCAGCAATATCGAGGATATGGAGGCGCTCGCCATCAGGATTACCACGACGCCCGCTGCGGCGTAATGGCTATAGGCCGAGGTTTCAAAGTGGAACAACACAAAAATGCCGAGAAAGGCGCAGACGGCTGCATGGAGCCACTTGGCCGTATGCAGGGGCCGCTTCAGGAACAGCAGCAAGGCTGACAGCAGCAGGCAGCCGAGCACGGTTTTTATCAGGGCGATGCTGCTGGAGCTGAACCCACTGTTCATCAGTACCTTGCTGAATACGCCAATTGTCGCATTCAGTGCAGCGGCGCAGAGTGCAAAGAAAACGCCTTTGCCGAAATGAGATTGCATCAGTACATTCCTTGTCAATTGGCCTTATACATTCGCCCGGTCGACATGCAGGCGATTGCGGCCCGCTTGCTTGGCGATATAGAGCGCCTGGTCGGCGCGTTCAATTAGCGATGGCGGGCTGTCGAGGGCCGTTCCATCGGAGCAGGCGATGCCGATACTGGCGGTCACATGCCCGAAAGGGCTGCCTTTGTGAGGGATAGGTTGCAGGGCCAAACGCTCGAGTATCAGCCTGGCAACGACGGTCGCTCCGTCGATGTCGGTATCGGGCAGGATTACAGCCATTTCCTCACCCCCGTAGCGTGCCAGCAGGTCGCGAGGGCGGCGGATGCAGGAAGAGAGCAGGTAAGCCAACTGCTGCAGGCAGGCGTCGCCAGCCGGATGCCCATAGGTGTCGTTGTAACGTTTGAAATGGTCGATGTCGATCATCAGCAAGGTCAGCGTGGTCCCATCTCGATGCGCCGTGCGGATCTCCTGGGTCAGCGCCTCGTCAAAGCAGCGCCGGTTGGCAAGCCCCGTCAGCGCATCGTGCATCGCTTGGCGTTCGAGCTGTTGGTTGCTCTCAAGCAACTGCTGTTGGGTCAGCCGAAGTTCATTTTCGACCGCGCTTCGCCGGCTCATGGCTCTAATCAGCAGCCAGCCAATGGCCCCGGTCAGTGCGAGCAGCGCAGCGACCACCAGTGACGACAGCAGTGCCTCGAACCGCCAGGCTGCGAGTGCTTCCTGCTTGCCCAACGCGACCGTTGTCACCAGGGGTAGCTTGTCACTCTTGCGAAACGCATAGAGGCGTTCCACGCCGTCCAGGCTGGAGGTGAACGATGCGGTGCCCGCTGACTGGTCGATGAGGTACTTGGTGAAGATTGGCGACTTCGAAAAGTTGCGTCCCATGTCCTGTTCCCGAAACGGATAGCGCACCAGCATCGAACCATCGGCGTAGGACAGCCCGATGGCACCGTCATCACCGACGTCCAGCTTGCCGAAAAGCTGCAGGAAGTTCTCCACGCCAAGTGTCATGGCAACAACGCCGGCGAATTCGCCGCGCTCATCGTTGAATCGCCGGCTGACGGTGATCACCCAGTCCTGGGTGACGCGGCTACGGATTGGCAGGCCGATGAAGGGATCGGGGGACGGGTCATCACGGTGGTGTATGAAAAAGGCTCGGTCGCTGCTGTTGGCACCGACGGGGGTCGGACGGTTGGACGACATCAGCCAGCGCCCATCCTTGGCGTAGATGGTGATGCCGCTCATCGGCGGCATCAACGGTTGCTGACGCTTGACCAACTGCCCCAGGCGTTCGATCTGCTCAGGTCCGGCGCCCTCGGTTTCCAGGCGCTCAACCAGGCCGAGCAGCAGCATCGAGCTCTGTCGGACGATACCTTCTGAATAGGTGGACAGTGCCTGGGTCAGGTTCAGGCCATGGACGTTGATATCGTCCAGGGCGCGCTCGCGAGAGGCCATGACCTTCCACAGCGTTAACGAGGCGAGAGAACAACCGATGACCGATAGCAGTAGCACAACGAGCTGGATGTCACGCTTCACGTCAATTCACGCGCCTTTTTCCCTAAAGACCAAGTTGAGCGTCGACACGCTTTAACTAACCAGACGGTCAGGAAGTAACTATCCGGTTCATGCTCAAAAATATAACACCTAAATTGCTGGAATGTCCGACGTTGTTACGCGACGCCGTTATCTTCCAACAGGGTGTTCAGAAGAGTGAGCGTGACGATCAGGCAAGTAACCCATGATGTAGCGCACGGTATTTTCCAGCGTTCGCGACATGTCGGGATGTGCCAGCTGGTACTTTTGTTCCAGTTTCTTGCTATTACTCATGTCGAAGCGCTGCGTCTGAATAAAGTTCAATGACTCGGCGCTGATCGCGAATCGGGCAGCCAGCCCTGGAATCGTCAATAGCCACTTGAGCAACCCTATCGCTATATGACGGCGGGGTGGTTTGACCTCAAGCGTTTGTGCCAACTGTTCGAGCATACCCTGCAAGTTCGGTGTGTGCTCATAAAGCGCCAGGACTTGCCGGTTGGCCATCGAGGGGTCGAACGCCACGCAGGTTATCATCGTCACCAGGTAATCGACGCTCACCAATGGCAACCAGTGCCTGGCGGAACCGGGGACAGCTTTGAATCGGCCCAGGGCCAGGTTTCGAATGAGCCCGACCAGAGGTTGTCCTTCAAGGATGTGCCCACTCTCGCTGTGGCCACACACCGTAGCAGGATGAACGATCGTGTAATCTGCGCCTGCGTCCTGCATGTAACGGATGACTGCAAAATGGGATTCCAGCTTGCTGCCTTCGTAGCCACCTACACGGGCGTAGACTGCGGGCCAATTTGTGTTTTCAGGGTGCTCGTTATCAATCCCGATACGTTCAAGGTGGGTAAGGTTTTGCAGCATGTAGCCGCCCACCATCAGCAAGCGGATGCGCTGGCTCGCCGCGAGCCTGGCGACTCTCAGCGCCCCTTGTACATTGACTGCGCGGGCCTGCTCGATTGTCAGGCCCCAGGTAAACTGCGCCGCGAGGTGGAAGACCACAGCGGCCGAAGACACGCACTGTTGGTCTGCTTCGCTGAGCCCAAGCCCCTCCCTGCTGATGTCTCCCTCAACTGCATGGATATACGCAGGGTTACCTCCCAGCCGGCCTACCTGTTCTCTGAGGCGCTCAATGTTTTCAGGGTTGCGCATAAGCACCCAGGTCTTGTGCCCTGTCGCAGTAAGACGGGCCAGTAAATGTTGCCCCACAAACCCACTGCCGCCTGTGACGAAGCATTCCACGCTCATGTCTGAACCCTTGTTCGGATGATGGGCGCAGGCTAAGGTGTAGACCCTACTCTACAGTCAAGGATTTTTACTGTGAATATTGGAGAGTTGGAGCGCCGTAGTGGAGTCGGTCGTCATACATTGCGCTACTACGAGCAACTCGGACTTATCGTTGCCCATCGACAAGCCAACAACTACCGCAGCTATAGCGATCAGACCGTTGTTGATCTGGCCTTCATTCAGAGCGCCCAGAGCGGAGGTTTTTCACTCGCCGAGATCGGCGACATCCTTGCGGCCAAGCGGGGTAACAAGATCGATTGCGCGCAAGGCGCGGTCTTGGTCGCCAGCAAGATGGCCGAAATTCAAGCAAAGATCGCCACGCTGCAAGCCGCATATGTTTTTCTGGACGCGGAGCGTGTGAAGCTTGAAGCCAGTGCCATTGCCAACGGGCTGACAGTTCCTTACCTTTCTGCCCATGGGCATGCCTCGACGGCGTAGCCTGCCGGCGTGGTTCTCGCATCCTGGAACCGGTCCTCCAAATACGCCTTACGCCCACTCGAGCGGCTGACCGCGGGAGTGGAAGAGGGTGTTTATTCGCAATTATTTCTCATTTACACTTGGATCTTCTCTCCGGAGCCTAGCCCTCTTCCAGGATGCCTCGTGTCGTTCGATCCCGCCAAACCGACGTTGCTGTCTACATTGGTACGTCACTACGACGATCTGGTGGACCACATTCGCCGACGCTTCGGCGACAGGAGCATGGCGCGCGATGTCGTGCATGACGTGTGCGTGCAGTTGCTTGAGCGCGGTGAGAAGGAGGACGTTCGGACCCCACTGGCATTGCTGCGAAAAATCTCCAACGACACCGCCGTGAGTCGCTATCGTAGCGATCGTCGCCGAGTCGCCCGGGTGGAGGCAATCTCCGAGCTACCAGAGGTGGCCTGCCCGGCAGCCACCCCGATGAGCAGGTATGACACTGAGCGCGAGTTTCAACTGCTCGTCAACGCTATCGCAGACCTTCCACCTCGCTGCCAAGCCGTTTTTGTCATGCACAAGATTCACGAAATCCCCCAGGCAGAGGTAGCTGATCGCCTCGGTATTTCCATCAAGACGGTGGAAAAGCACGTACGCCTGGGTTTGGCAGCGTGCAGGCAACGGCTTGGACGCGATGAGGTGCACGCATGACGAACAAGCCCGAACAAGCGCCACTGGACGAGGCTCTGGGGCGACATCGTGAAGAGCTCAAACACCTGTTCCCCGTGCCGCCGTCCAGGCCAGCCTCCTCGAGAGCGGTAAAGTCGGCAGGTATCACGCTAGCGGTTGCGATCGCCTTTGCAGCCCTGGCCTGGCTGAACCCCGTCTACAAGAGCGAGCGTTTCGCTACCGCCATTGGTGAGCGGAGCGCTTTGCTGCTGGGCGACGGAAGCAAACTGCTGCTCGACAGCGGCACGCAGGTCGATATCAGTTGGCGTCTACTCAGCCGCGAAGTCGACCTGCGCGCTGGGCAAGCCCTCTTCGATGTGTCTTCGGCCGTGTACCGCCCCTTCGTAGTGTCCGCTGGCCTGGCGAAAGTCAAGGTGCTCGGTACGCTGTTCAATGTTCGCCGCCTGGATAACGACGAGGTTCGTGTGACCTTGGCCCGTGGGCGCGTTGACGTCGCCGTAGCTGCTGCAGGGCAAGCGCCTGTCACTCTCAGGCCAGGGCAGCAGGTGGACTCGATTGGCGGGCAACTGATGCCGGTTGCGAAGGTCGACGCCTCCAAGGCGATGGCCTGGAAAGATGATCGCATCGTGTTCGAGCAGACGCCGCTGGATGAAGCGGTATCGTTGCTGCGCCACTATCGCAAGGCATCCATTGAGCTGAACGACCCAAGCCTGGCTGCGCTCAAGGTGACAGGGGTCTTCGAGGTGCACAATGTCGACCTGCTGCTGGATCTGCTACCGAGCATCCTGCCCGTCGCCGTACTGCAACAAGGGGATGGCAGCGTCCGGATTCAACGCAAACCGATAAGAAAATAATTCTCAGGCGCAGGTAGGGTTTCTCGATTTCCATGGCGGCTATTGAAAAAAGCCAACTAAAAAAAGGAACTCGAGAAGTGCATTTTCCCCTCCGTAGTCGTCAACTACGCCTGTCATTGCTTGCCAGTAGCTTGCTCATCGCAATGTCGGCCCAGGGCCGGGAAAGGGTGAGCGTGGATCTCCCTGCCGCACCGCTGGGTGAGGCCATCAATGCCCTGGCACAGCAGTCTTCGGTACAGATCATCTTTGCCAGCGATCTCGCTGCAGACCGAAACACGCCCGCGCTGAAGGGGCGGTTCACGCCCGAGGAAGCACTTCAAACGCTACTCAAGGACAGTGGCTTGCAAGTACAGGCCAAGGATGAGCGCACCTTCGTCATCGTCGCGCAGGGTGCTCCAACATCCAGTCCCGAGACCCAAAGCGTGCCCGTGGAAATGGCGCAGATGGAGATTACCGCTTCACGCACCAGTAGCAGCCTGGTTTCCGCGACGCGGCAATCCACCGTTCTCGAGCATGAACAACTGCAAGAGCTGCGCCAGGGTTCAGAAAGCCTTGCCACGGTACTGGCCAAGGCGATTCCGGGCATGTCCGACTCCAGCCGCACCGTTACCGAGTACGGGCAGACCCTGCGCGGGCGCAGCATGTTGGTCATGGTCGACGGGGTGCCGCTCAATACCAACCGGGACTCGTCTCGCAACCTGGCCAACATCGACCCAGCACTGATCGAACGGGTCGAAGTCATCCGTGGCAGCAGCGCTATCTACGGCAGCGGTGCCACGGGGGGCATCATCTCCATCACCACACGACCTGCAGGTGGCGAAAACCGTGCCGAAACCAGCCTGAGCGCCACCTCGCCGCTTACCCGCCTGGGCAGCGACGGCCTGGGGGGCCAGTTCCAGCAATACTTCGCGGGCTCTCAGGGGGCGGTGGACTACTCGTTCGACTTCGGTACCCGCCACATTGGAGCCTCGTACGATGCGCACGGCGACCGGATTGCTCCGGAGCCGAGTCAAGGCGACCTGTTCGATTCGAACATTTACAACATTGGCGGCAAGCTGGGGCTGCGCATCGACGAGGACCAGCGAGTCCAGCTCGCTGTCAGCCATTACGACGCACGTCAGGACTCCGACTACGCTACAGACCCAAGCGTTGCGAAACTCCCCGCAGGCTCGGTGCCGGCCAATGCGATCAAGGGCCTGGATCTTGACGAGCAGAACCGCATTCGCAACACACTGGTGAACCTGGACTACGAGAATCTCGACATTCTCGGAAGCCGGCTTTCTGCCCAGATGTATTACCGGGACTACTTCACCCGCTTTACGCCGTTTGACGCCCGGGCCGTTGCCACCCGCGGCGGCAATGTAGACCAGATCATGCAGAACAGCGAAGTGTTCGGAAGCCGCCTGACCCTGCGCACGCCGCTTGGCGACAGCGGCAGTACCGAGCTGGTGTGGGGTGGCGACTATAACCAGGAACGCAGCGACATGCCGCTCGATGTCTTCGACCCTGCGGCTTATGACGCCAGTGGCGGCCTGGTCTTCGAGAAGACCGGCAAGCTCACTTACATGCCCCCGCTCAAGACTCGTAGCGCCGGTGCGTTCGCGCAGTTACAGCATCGTTTCGATGAGCATTGGTCGGTCGACGGCGGCCTGCGTTACGAATACTCCACCGCTGAATTCGATGACTTCGTTCCGTTGTCCGAATCCAGGGCTGCCTCCCCTGTGGCAGTGAAGGGGGGGCAGATTCATTACGATGCGGTGCTGTCGAACCTTGGCATCGTCTACTCGCCAGTGCTCGGCCAGGAAATCTACGCGTCCTTCAGCCAGGGCTTCCAGTTGCCTGACGTCGGCATTCAATTGCGAAATGCACGCCGTGGCTTCGACATCGACGCCTCGAACCTGGAACCGGTCAAAACCAACAACTATGAGCTTGGTTGGCGCGGTGAGCTGGGCAGCAACACCCTGGGCACCCTGGCACTGTTCTACACCACCTCCAAACTGGGAGACGTGCAAAGTTTCAACAATGGCCTGATTCTGACCCGAACCAAGGAGCGCATTTACGGTGCTGAAGCCAGCGTCGATTGGCTATCGGACGATGCGGTGTGGGGCGCAGGGGGTAGTGCGACCTGGATGCGTGGACGAGAGAAGCCGGATGGCAAGGGCTGGCAAGACATGACCGGCTATCGCGTTCCGCCCCTGAAACTGACCGCCTACATCCAGTACAAGCCGACCCTGGATTGGAGCAACCGCTTGCAAGCAACGTTCTTTGATGCCAAGGACTATAGGCTCGATGGAGTGGACAGTTTTGGACGACATCAGGTCAGTACCTATACGACAGTGGACCTGGTCAGCCAGTACCAGATCTCTGCTGACGACAAGGTGAGCGTCGGCATCCAGAACCTGTTCAATCGCGACTACTACCCGCTCTATAGCCAATTGCTGCGTAATAACAACAACACCAGCCACTTGCCGGCTCCAGGCACTGTGCTGACTGCCAGCTATACGCACAATTGGTAAGGTAGTGAAAAATCACCGGGCTCGATGTCGGGCCCGGTGGTCACTGGCATGTTTCACACCAATAGTTGGCATGTATGGGGCGGTAGCAGTCACTGGCGAGCGGCAGTTGTCGACCCGAAGCAAACATCAGGTGTAGCCGCAGTCGGCCCGTAGCTGGCATGCTTATCTGATCGCACGCAGGGAGTCTACGATGGAACGGTCTTGCACCACTTATTACCTGGAAATGGTCTCGGCTTCCGAGCTGAAGGAAAAACCACCGCGTCACGACCTCCAAATCATTGAATGTGAAGTGCCGCAGGCGGAATTCAATCGGTTTCTCTACAAGCTGGTAGGCACGCCTTGGGAGTGGGGCGATCTTGATACCTGGGGGATTTCTGACTGGCAGGCACTCGTTGAACAGGATTGCCACCGTACCTGGGTTGCCTATCACCGTGGTGCGATAGCCGGCTACTACGAGCTTTATCGCCCCGATGGCTGTAACAGCGAAATCCGTTACTTTGGGCTGGCACCTCAATTTTTAGGGAGTGGCTTCGGCGGAGCGCTCCTGAGTCACGCTGTTCGAACAGCGTGGGAATGGCACGGTACAGAGCGGGTGTGGGTACATACATGCACATTCGACCATCCTGCCGCGCTTCGGAATTATCAGGCGCGCGGATTCCGTATTTTCAAGCAGGAGGAGACGGAGCTAAGCCAATGAATGAAGCTGCCTGTGCGCAGCCGTCAGTTTCGAGCGACTTGCCCTGCCAAAGGCCATGGAGCCGCATTCGCTTCATACGGCCGCATTGCGCACATCATGCTGCGAGTATTTCGCGACGCCAATGAGCTCGCAAAGGACCCTCAATTGAGTACACCTCGTGCGTAAAGCTGATCGCTTGTTTCAATTGGTAAATCTGATTCGCGTCCATCAGCCAATCTCTGCTGAACGACTGGCTAGCCGAATTGGCGTTTCCGTTCGCTCAATCTATCGATACATCGACGACCTTTCCCTCAGTGGAGTCCCAATCTATGGTACCGCTGGCGTGGGATATGCCTTGGATGCCGATTTTGAGATGCCACCTCTAACGTTGAACAGGCTCGAACTGGATGCATTGATGCTCGGGATGGAAATGCTTTCAGCTTCCGCCGATAACGATCTAAGTGCTGCTGCAAGGATGTTGTTGAGCAAAGTCTCGGCCTCCATAGTCCATCACAAGGTTGACCCCAGCTCGGCAAAAATCAGGGCACTTGGAACAACGTCTTCCTCGACGCGTGGTCATCTTGCAACCCTTCGAAAGGCGATTGAAAGCGCTCAGGCGCTGAAGATAACTTATACCAGCTTGGACGGTGCGGTTTCGCAACGCCTCATTTTCCCCCTTGGCCTTTTCTACTGGGGAGGAAAGTGGACAGTTGGAAGCTGGTGTAGTGCCAGGGCAGCTTACCGCGATTTTCGGGTCGATCGCATAACCTCCATTGCTATTGCCCAACAACCATCACCCAACAATCCTGCCCTTGATCTCCAGGCCTATATGAAGCACCAGGCAAGCCAGTGGAAACCGATCACCACCACTGACACTACGCTGTCAGTATGAGCCACTGATAATGGGGACTCCTTGACACATAGAGGGTCATCCCCATGCAGCACACGTCTCACGTACTCGAATTAGCCATTTTCAAGGTCAAACAGGAGTGCGTTGCACAAATGCCTGCGCTCCGCGCAGGGCTTCGTGAAACGTTAAAGACCTTTCCTGGTTTGATCGACTACCGTGCCTACTGCCCTATGAGCGACGACCGCGTCTTCGCGGACTTGGCAATGTGGGACAGTCTTGAAAGCGCACAAAAAGTGGCAAAGGCGTTCAACGATGGAGATCCGAGATTCTCCGCTTATATGCACGCTATTGAAAACCTGACATTCATGAGCCACCTCGTTCCAGAGATGAGTTGACCCTGACAGATTGCCGGAGCAGGCAAGCGACGCCGATGTCTTTTTGTCAGGTATCGGTGTCGTCACTTCCGGTGGGTTTCTTCGTAAGCGTCTGGCCAATACACCTGAGCATTGCTCTCATCCCCGTGCTAGGGCTGCTGGGGAGCCTTCACAAATGACCAGATACCATCGTCAGCCTTAAGCTTACGTAAAGGTAAACACATCATTTCTCAATAGAGGACCTGCGCTTGGCGCATCTGTAGGGTGTCGATGCCAGCCCATAACCAGGGACGATTCAAGGCGGCCCGAGACCTCGAGCATCAGTTCATTGATTAGTTTGATTTTGATCAATTTCTTCATTGCCTTCCTGGCTAGAGTGAAAATCAATACGACGTAATAAGTCGAGGGGGTACCCCATGAACTGGTTCCGCCGTCGCCGCCGAAGCCTGTTGCGCCTCACCCTCGTGGTGTGGGTGTTGGCTGTGGCCGTAATGGCAATCCAAGGGTGCTTGGTACAACCGGATCACAATATAGCCGCGCCACACCATGCCGAGCAGTATGTGGTGGATGGTCATGCTCTCCACGCCAGTGGTTGCCTCCAGACCTGTGAGGAAACCGCCACGGCGATAAAGCCCACATGGCAGACTCCTGCATTAGACCCCGTCCATTGGGCCGTCCTTTTGCTGCTAACTGCGGCAGTAATAATAGTGCTTAACTCCGAGGATAAATCCTCCTTCGCCGCTCTTACACTGAAACGCCCCGCACCGCCGGAACGCCCAGCCCGCCTGATTTTTGTTCGTTCCAACGATTAACCCCCTACTTCAGAGTGGCCGGGCACCGGTCGCTCTGTCTGGTTGAGCACGGATCTTTCGCGACTCAGCTATTTCTACCTCACACGATGAGTATCCGGCATGGCGAGGTAGCTGACTGAGCCGACGCTGATGATTCCCTGGGCAGTAGGAGGTTGATATGGATCACGAACCACAAGGACAACAGTCAGAGTCGCAGGATGTTCCGGGCCATGGACACAATTTACAGCTCTTGCCAATTGAGCACACAACAAAAGGGGAGAGCCTTACCCTACCTACAATTAGCCACCTGCCCACTTGTGCATCTGTTTATGCCCTACGACCACGGCGACCCTCAGCGAAGGCACTAACAGCAAACACATCCGGCAAGTGAGGAGCACCAATCATGAACCATACTGAATCGGCCTACGGTCTCTGGTCGCTGGTCATCATCAACTCATTAGTGTTTGTGTTGTTCGCCTTCAGCTTCACACGGCCTAAGACGAGCCGCGATTGGCGCTCCTTTGGCATGTTCTCGGCGTTCCTGGTAGCTCTATTTACCGAAATGTACGGTTTTCCGCTGACCATCTACCTGTTGATGCCCTGGCTCTCTCGTAACTTCCCGGGCATCGACTTCCTCTCACACGACGCAGGGCATTTGCTCGAAACTGTTATGGGCTGGAAGGTCAATCCGCATTGGGGGCCATTCCACATTATCAGCAACCTGCTGATCGCAGGCGGCTTCTGGTTATTAGCAAGCGCCTGGCGTGTGCTCTACAAGGCCCAAAATACTGGACAACTAGCGCTCGACGGGCCCTATGCGCGGATCCGTCACCCGCAATATGTAGGCTTTGTACTGATCATGTTTGGCTTTCTCTTGCAGTGGCCGACATTGATCACCTTTATAATGTTTCCAATCCTCCTGTTGGTCTATGCCAAGCTGGCGAAGCAGGAAGAACAGGAGATGCTTGCGCACTTCGGCGATGCCTATCGCACTTACTGCGAACATACTCCGGCGTTCCTGCCTTGGTCATCCCCCCGCAGTCCCAACACACCTACTGGCGCTCCTCCAAGCTCAGGAAAGCAGTCATGAATGCTCCCTGGAGAACCGGAATTTCCCTGGCCCTGACCATGGCCATTTCCTACACCATCTGCGCGCTGCTTTATGCGTTATGGCCAGCGCAGGGTGTTGCTTTTCTTGGCGCCTTGTTCCATGGACTCGACTTTGGTCGCCTTCAAGCTCCGCAAGACTACAGTGTGGCGACTTTCGTCGGGCCACTCTTGGTCTTGAGTGTATGGGGCGCGACGGTCGGCACCTTGTTTGCCTGGCTGTCCGCCAAGCTCTGTGGAAGGCCTTGATAGCCGCTTCGAGTAGGAGGCAGCGATGAACGAATCACACATGCAGCACAGCCAACACCCGCAGGCGCTTGCATCAGAAAAAATGGCGAAAGATCCGATCTGCGGGATGATGGTAGATAAGACCAAAGCGTTGTCACGAGAACGTGGCGGGCGCCGCTATTACTTTTGCAGCGATACCTGCCTGCGCACCTTCGAGTCGCCAGAAAGTGAACTGAAGGCGATGAAAACCCGCGTGACCATTGCCCTCACAGGTGTACTGGCCTTGGCGCTGCTGCGTGCGGGCGCCTTCATTGCGTTGGCTGCTGGTGCGACGCTGCTGACTTGGGTGCCGATCCCGGCGCTACCGTGGTTCACGTGGGGAATTTGGCTTTTCCTCTTGGTCACTCCGGTGCAGTTCATCGGTGGCTGGAGTTTCTATAAGGGGGCGTGGAACGCCATTCGCACCCGTAGCATCAACATGGATTTTCTGATCGCCCTTGGCACGTCGGTTGCCTATTTCTACAGCGTCGCGGTGTTGTTCTTTCCGGATGCCCTGCCGGTCAAGGTAGCCGAGCGCGACGTTTATTTCGAGGTGTCGGCGGTCATCATTGCCTTCGTATTGCTTGGTAGGTACATGGAGGAAATCATCAAGAAGAAGTCCTCTGCCGCAGTACGACGCTTACTTGATCTCAAACCGGCGATCGCGCATGTGATTCGTGATGGCCAGGAAATCGACCTGCCCGCTGAAAGCGTTATGGCCGGCGAGTTTCTGATCGTCAAACCTGGCGAAAAAGTCCCTACCGATGGCGATGTCAGTGAGGGGCACTCAACGGTAGATGAGTCCATGCTGACCGGTGAGTCGATGCCGGTTGACAAGCACCCAGGCAGTCCGGTGATCGGAGGTACGCTCAATGGCAGTGGCGTGTTCACTTTCAAGGCGAGCAGGATCGGTGCCGACACCGCACTGGCACAAATCATCAAGATGGTCGAAGAAGCCCAGACCAGCACGGCGCAGATCCAACGGTTGGCCGATCAGGTCACTAGCTACTTTGTACCGTTGGTGGTGTCGGTCGCACTGCTGGCCCTGGTCGGCTGGTCTCTTGTAGGGAATTTCCCGCAGGGGTTATTGGCCTTTATCGCGGTGTTGATCATTTCCTGCCCCTGCGCACTGGGCGTGGCGACGCCCGCCGCGTTAATGGTCGGTGTTGGCAAGGGTGCCAATAACGGCATACTTATCCGCGGCGGCGAAGTGTTAGAGCGAGCAGAAAAACTGAGTACGGTGGTGTTCGACAAAACTGGCACTATTACCCGAGGCGAACCAAACGTAACCGATGTGATCCTGCTTGGCACAGCATTGGAAAACGAGGTCTTGATGCTCGCCGCCGCCGTGGAGTCTGGTTCAGAACATCCGCTCGGCGCAGCGATAGTCCGCGCTGCCCGGCATCGCGGCATCATTCTGCCGAAAGCGACCGGCATCAATGGGGTCGCCGGCCACGGCATCGAAGGCAGTATTGATAATCGAAAAATCTGGCTGGGCAACCGGCGTTTATTCTCCCGCAAAGGCATTTCGACCGAGGCTGCCGAGAAGCACCTCGCCAGCCTGGAAGCCGATGGCAAGACCTCCATGCTGGTCGGTGTGGACGAGCGTGTGGTCGGGGTGATTGCTGTGGCCGATACCGTTAAGCCCGAAGCGGTTGAAGCCGTCGCGGCATTGCAGGCAAGCGGCATCAAGGTCGTGCTACTGAGCGGCGACAACCACCGTACTGCCGAAGCGGTCGCGCGGCAGGTCGGCATCGAGCGAGTGATTGCCGAGGTCTTGCCGGACGATAAGGCCGCAGTGATCCGCCAATTGCAAAGCGAAGGGCAGGTCGTGGCAATGGTCGGTGATGGTGTCAACGATGCACCTGCCCTGGCCACCGCTGACATCGGCATCGCCATCGGCTCGGGTTCTGATGTAGCCAAGGAAACCGGCGGCATCATCTTGCTCAAGAATGATGTACGCGACGTGGTCTCCGCGATCAAGCTGTCACGCGCAACCATGGTCAAGATCAAACAGAACCTGTTCTGGGCGTTCATCTACAACAGCATCGGCATTCCAATCGCGGCCTTCGGACTGCTTAATCCCATCATTGCTGCCGCCGCGATGGCGCTCAGCTCATTATCAGTGATCGCCAACTCCGCGTTGCTAAAACGTGCCCATATTGGCTTAAGTCAGGAGGCCAAATCATGAAACGCGAGATTTTTGTTCTCTGCCTCCTCGTGAGTGTTGTGGGCATCGCCACCGTGCTTTACCTGTTGGGACTGACCGAAGAATCATTTGTCATAGCAGCAATTTTCCTGCTGTGCCCGATCTTGGTCGGTGTCCAACTTTTTCGAGGCGTCCGCCAATTTGATAAGGACATGGACGAGGCTAAACGGCAACTGAAAAGGAAGCATTTGCCTTGATACTTCATGCGATTCACTACCCTGAATGTTCGACGCATAGGACACGTAAACCGATGCTCTAGCTCGCTATGCTCGCGCCCACGATAGCGCTTCAGCAAAATTGGATGTGGCCTTGCGTCATGACCCTCCCTCCCGTTCCCTCCAAGGAGTGCCGTCATGAGCCATCATCACTTGTCCCAGAACCGCGCAAGGGGCACCAACTGGTACTTTTTAGGCTTCCTGGCCATCGCCGGTTATTTCCTGCTCACCGAGCATAGGGCTCACGTCCTTCCATATCTGCCATTCCTGCTGCTACTGGCCTGCCCACTGATGCACTTTTTCATGCACCGGGGACATGGGCATGGCGGACATGAACACGGTGAAAGGGGGGGGCATGACAATTGCTGTGGCCATCAGCACTCCAGCGCTCGCAATAGCCAAGAGGAGCACAACGGTCTACCCGATGAACAGACGAAATATCCCGATCACCCTGCATGACGTATCCGTCGTATGTCCGTAGTGCCATGACGCTAATCGATCTTCGGTTAGCTCATGGCCTGGTTTTTGAAACCGCTCATGAGCAGGATGTCCTGGCGAGAAGGGTGATCGCGTCCGCTTAAAGCTACGCGGACACCATCGCCCTTAATGCTGGAGTTCGAAAGGTGAGTTCGGCGGATGCTTGCCTGGCGCAAGCATTTTCCGGGGTGTGCAGGTGATGCTGGTAGTAATCTGAAAGCTGTTTTCTGTATATTTTTGAGATTAAACGCCAATTTTATAAAAATAATCACAATATTTGGTCTTTATCAGGCTGGATTATGCTGAAAAACGCAATCGACTTAAGCCTGGCATGGTGTAAATTGGATCCAATGTTTGCTCTTGCCCTCTACGGGCGACTACAGGGTGTGCACTGGCATAGGAGAAAGCCGCCATGATGTTGAAGGATCCTTCAAGTAAATATCGCCACTTCGCCACAGTCGACCTGCCAGACCGCCAATGGCCCAATCGGGTCCAGAAGGTCGCTCCCACTTGGTGTAGCGTCGACATGCGGGACGGTAACCAGGCACTGATCGAGCCGATGAACGCCGAACGCAAGCGTCGATTCTTCGACCTGTTGGTGAAGGTCGGTTTCAAGCAGATTGAGGTGGGTTTCCCGGCAGCATCGCAAACCGATTTCGACTATGTGCGTGAACTGATCGAGAGCGGTGGTATCCCCGAGGATGTCACTATCCAGGTCATGACTCAGGCCCGTACTCACCTGATCGAACGTACCTTCGAAGCGCTCAAGGGGGTGCCACGGGCCATCGTTCATGTGTACAACGCAACGGCTCCCGTATTTCGTGATGTGGTGTTCGGCGTGGATCGGGCAGGTTGCATCGACATCGCCACTCAGGCCACCAGGGAGATCAAGGCGCTGATGCAGGCCAATCCGCAGACGCACTGGACTTACCAATATTCACCTGAAACCTTCTGCTTCACCGAACTCGATTTCGGTCTGGAAATCTGTGAAGCGGTGATCGATGTATTCGAACCGTCGCCTACCAACAAGATGATCCTGAACCTGCCTACCACCGTGGAGGTTTCGACCGCCAACGTGTTCGCCGACCAGATCGAATGGTTCTGCCGGCATGTACGCAAGCGCGACAGCGTGATCATCAGTGTTCACCCGCACAATGACCGTGGCACCGGGGTATCTACCGCCGAGCAGGCTTGCCTGGCAGGAGCCGAGCGGGTCGAGGGCACCTTGTTCGGCAACGGTGAGCGAACCGGTAATGTCGATATCCTGACCTTGGCTATGAACCTCTATACCAGTGGCATCAGTCCAGCGCTGGATTTTTCCGACATCATCCACGTCCAGCGTGAGGTCGAGTTCTGTAACCAGTTGCCGACCCATCCGCGTCATCCCTATGCGGGAGAACTGGTGTTCACGGCATTCTCTGGCTCTCACCAGGATGCTATCAAGAAAGGCTTCGCCCATCGGCAGAAAAACCCCGACGGTTTCTGGGAGGTTCCGTACCTGCCGATCGATCCGGCCGACATGGGGCGCAGCTATGAGGCCGTCATCCGGGTCAACAGCCAGTCGGGCAAAGGTGGTGTGGCCTATCTGCTGGAGCAGCATGGTATCGTCCTGCCGCGCCGCTTGCAGATGGAGTTCAGCGGGCTGGTGCAGCAGGTTGCCGATAGTGAAGGGAGGGAGATCACCAGCGAGATGATCTTGTCGTGCTTCACCAGAAATTACCTGGAGCAGGGTAATCCATACGCCTTGCTGCACCCTATGGTCACCACTGACGAAGCCTGCACTTACCTTGACGCTCAACTGGTGGTCGACGGTGAACGCCTGGCGCTCGCTGGCAAGGGCAACGGCCCATTGGCTGCACTGGTCCATGCGTTTGCCCAGCAAGGTCTGGTCTTCGATATTGCCGATTACCACGAGCACGCTGTGCGCGATGGTGCTGAGTCCGAAGCGATCGCTTACATCGAGATACGTGTCAACAACCAGTTGCTGTTTGGCGTGGGTAGGGACGGCAGCACACTCCAGGCATCGCTCAAGGCTGTGGTGAGTGCTGTCTGCCGTGCCACGCGCCTGGGTTTGCTCAATACTGTGAATAGCATGACCGCCACGGCTTGAGGGGATAGTGCATGGAAGCATTGGGAATGGATTATGCGCATGCTGAAGTCGTGGGTAGTCACTGTCATGCACAGGATCAGTTGATCTACGCCGCAAACGGTGTCGTGCGTGTGTGTAGCGATGCTGGTAACTGGGTTATCTCATGTGGCCAGGCGCTTTGGGTGCCGGCTGGTGTCAGTCATGAGATGCGCATGGTGGGGGACGTGTCTGTGCGGACCTTGTTGCTGAGTTCGAGGGTCGATCACTGCCAGGTAATCGCTGTTTCCGGCTTGTTGCGCGAGCTGATTCTGGCAGCGTCACAAATGTTGGGGCAGCGCGATGAGTGTCTGGGTGAACATGTGCGTGCGCTCATTCAGCGCGAGCTGGAAGCGGCTCAGCGTATCAATGCTTATGTACCGATGCCAGAGCATGCAAGGCTACGCGCCTGGTGCGAGCACTTCCTCGATGAGCCCTCCCAGGAGCTGACGCTCGAGCAGTGCGGGGTGCAGTTGAGCATGTGTGCTCGTAGTGTCGCACGGCTGTTCCAGCGTGAGGTCGGTATGTCCTATGGCGAGTGGCGGGCCCGCGCCCGGATGATGCTTAGCCAGCTTCGTCTGGCTGACGGCTTGCCGATCATGAGCGTGGCCCTTGAGCACGGTTACCAGAGCGCCAGCGCTTTCGCAGCTGTGTTCAAGCGTATTCATGGTTATACCCCCAGCGACTGGCAGGTTGGTCTGCAGGAGGCGGCCATTCCGCGCGTGCATTGAGCCTGATTGCGAGCAGGGCGGCAACGCTCTGCTCGCTGCCTGGCAAAGTTGTCCCGGTTGCGCGCATGGTTGTCCTGCTGGCGGCAGAACCACCAGCGCTGCGCCGCTAAGCTGGCATCACGTTCCTTGAAGCGATTTCTGTGATGCAAGTACCGCGATCCTCTCCGTTGACCAGATTGCTTACTGCCGTTGGCCTGATGTCCGTATTGTCGGGCTGCGTTGACCATTCGCCGTTTGCCTCTTCTTCTGTGTCACCGTCAGTTGATGCACTCATGGATCTGCCCACTGGTGTCAGTGACCAGCCCGCGGTGGAGCGTTGGTGGGAGCTGTACCAGGATCCGCTCCTCAACAGCTGGGTGACGCAAGCCCTGGCACACAACCAGGACCTGGCCCAAGCCGATGCCAATGTCCGTGCAATGCTTGCCGGGATTGGTGAATTTGATGCCAGGCGTTGGCCCTCGACTGTGATGAGTTTTGCCGCTACCTACGGCAAGAGTGCAGATGACCAGACGCTGGCAGAGGCCACTGACAGCGATGCGCCTTCGCAATGGGAGTTCAACCCCGGTATCGAGCTGGCCTATCAGGTCGACATATGGGGGCAAGTGCGCAACGCGATCGAACGGGCTCGGGTCCAGGCTGAGGCGACACGTGAGGCCATGGAGCTGGTGCGTCTGCAGGTGGTTACCCAGACCACTCGCGCCTACGTTGACCAGTGCGTTTATGGTGTGCGTATAAAAGAAGCACGGCGGTCGTTGCAGACCCTCGAGCGCAGCGTACAGCTGAGTGACCGCCAACGTCAGGCCGGACTTGCCACCGAACTGGATGGGGTTCGCCTGTTGGGGCTACGCGAACAGGTCAAAGCGCAACTGCCGATGCTTGAGGCGCGCCGGCGTATGGCACAGTACGAACTGAGCATGCTCAGCGGCCAGGAGCCGGCAGCGCTCGTCGCCAAGGCTGATGCCTGCCAGCACATTCCAACCCTCAAAGCCCCGTTGCCCAGTGGTGATAGCTGGCACTTGCTGGAGCGTCGCCCTGATGTTCGCAAGGCAGAGCGCGAGTTGCAGGCGGCCGCTCTGGAAGTCGACATCGTCAAGGCCGATCTTTATCCGAAAGTGAGTTTTGGCGCCTCCTTGACCTCTTCCGATCATCATCTTTCCAATCTGGGCGACAGTCGCTCGGTGATGTTTGGCATTGGCCCGCTTATCAGTTGGGAGTTCCCCAACATCCAGGCCAACCGGGCACGGTTGAGCAAGGCCCGTGCGTTGCAGCAGGCACAGGTGGCGCATTACCGCGCAGTGGCGCTGACGGCGCTGAAGGACGTACGCCAGGCCTTGGCCCGTTTCGATGGTGAGCGGCAGCGGGCGCAGGCGCTGGGCGCGGCCCTGGCGCACAGCCAGCGCGGCTTCGATCTGGCGCAGTACAACTATCGGGCCGGTACCGTGGATGCGTTGCAGATGCTTGATGCCGAGCGTGACTTGATCAGTGTCCGGGCCCGGCATGTCGAGGCACAGGGGCGACTCGCCGGTGCGCAAATCAATCTGTTCAGGGCCCTGGGGGGGCGCTGGCAGCCTTCGTCGGCCTCGGGCACGGGACATGAAAACAATACTGGAATGCAACCATGAATGTAGCCGTTGAAAAACCGCTGCCCGCGGCTGACGCGCAGCTGGACCATGCCCCACATGGCAAGCGCGCCCGGCGGCGCCTGGCATGGATGGTCGGTGGTGGTATCGGGGTGCTGATGGTGCTGGGGGGCACGGGTTACTGGTTCAACACTGGCCGTTATCTGGAAACCACCGATGACGCCTATGTGCGCGCCGACTGGGTGGCGCTGAGCGCGCGCGTGGGCGGCTATGTCGCCCAGGTTGAGGTGGAGGACGATCAACCGGTCAAGGCTGGTGATGTGCTGGTACGTCTGCAGGATCGGGATTATCGCGCGCGTCGTGAACAGGCAGAGGCCGGGGTCGCTGAGGCTCAAGCTGCCCTTGCGGCCGCTCAAGCCATGCAGCGAGTGGCGGTTGAGCGTATCGACCAACAGCAGCAAGCCATCGTGCAAGCGGAGTCGGCGGTACGGAGCGCGCAAGCCGAGCGCCGTCGTAGTGATCTGGATATGCAACGTTATCGAGGTCTGGTGCGCGACAGTGCAGCGACGGTTCAACGCTTGGAGGCCGCCAGCGCCAAAGTCATCCAGGCGGATGCAGCCTTGCAGGCTGCACAGGCGAAACTGAGCGAGCAACGTTCGCAACTGGCGATCGTCAAGGCCGAGGCGGTGCATGCTGGCGCTGCGGTTGAACAGCAGTCGGCGGCCCAGGCCAGCGCACAGGCGCAGTTGGCCTTGGCCCGCCAGGATGAACAGGACACGCTGATCCGCGCACCTATCGAAGGTGTCGTCGGTCAGCGCCGGGTGCGGGCTGGACAGCACGTGGTCGCAGGCCAGCCGATGCTGGCAGTGGTCCCGTTGCAGCACACCTACGTAGTCGCCAACTACAAGGAAACCCAGCTCACCCACATGCGCGTCGGTCAGCCAGTGCGCATCAGTGTCGACAGTTATTCCAGCCAGACCTTGACCGGCCGAGTTGCCAGCTTCTCTCCAGCGTCGGGGAATGTCTTCGCCCTGTTGCCTTCAGACAACGCAACCGGCAATTTCACCAAGATCGTCCAGCGCTTCCCTGTACGCATCCTGCTCGACCAACCCGTGCAAGGGATGCAGATCTTGCCAGGCATGTCTGTGGTGACCACCGTCGACACGCGCCCTGCGGAGCCTGGCCATGAGCAGTGAGCAACCGGTATCGCTGCGGGCGTGGGTGGCGGTGATCGGTGGTTTGTTCGGCTGCTTCATGGCCGGTATGAACGTGCATGTCACCAGTGCAGCACTGCCGGAAATCAGGGGCTCATTGGGGGCCAGCTTCGAGGAGGGGTCGTGGATTTCGACCGCTTACCTGGTCGCGGAAATCGTCATGATCCCGCTGACGGCCTGGTTGGTGGAGGTGTTCTCGATGCGCCGCGTCATGTGGACCGGTTCGTTCATCTTCCTGCTGGCGTCGATCGCCTGTTCATGGGCGCCCAATCTTGAAACCATGATCATTATCAGGGTCATCCAGGGGGCGGCAGGCGCAGTGCTGATTCCGTTGTCCTTTCAGTTGATCATTACCGAGCTGCCGGCCAGCAAAATGGCCATGGGCATGGCGCTGTTCAGTCTTGCCAACAGCGTTGCACAGGCTGCCGGCCCTTCCATAGGGGGCTGGTTGACCGATGCCTACTCCTGGCGCTGGATCTTCTACCTGCAGTTGTTCCCGGGCATCGCCTTGCTGGCCGCCATTGCCTGGTCTATCGAAGCCAAGCCGATGAAGCTGGGGCTGCTGCGCCAGGGAGACTGGCTCGGGATCGTGGCCATGGTGATTGGCCTGGGAGGCCTGCAGATCGTTCTGGAGGAGGGTGGGCGACTGGATTGGTTCGGTTCGCGCTTCATCCTGGGTATGTCCGTCGTCGCTGGCATCGCCTTGGTCGTGTTCGTTGTCACGCAGCTCTATGGGAAGCGGGCATTCATCAACCTGCGACTGCTTGGACACTACAACTTTGGTGTTGCCAGCATTGCCATGTTCATCTTCGGTGGCGCCACTTTCGGCCTGGTATTCCTGGTGCCGAACTACCTCTCCCAACTACAGGGTTTCAGCGCCCGGGACGTTGGCGTGGCCCTGATTGCCTATGGCGTCGTACAACTCTTGCTGGCGCCTTTGATGCCGCGGCTGATGGGCTGGACCAGTGCGAAGTTCATGGTTGCCAGCGGTTTTCTGATCATGGCCCTCGGCTGCTGGATGGGGGCGAGCCTGACGGCGGACAGTGCCGACAACATCATCATCCCGTCGACTGTGGTTCGTGGTATTGGCCAGCCTTTCATCATGGTGGCGCTGTCAGTACTGGCGGTAGCTGGGCTGGACAAGCGTGAAGCTGGATCGGCCTCGGCTGTGTTTTCCATGCTGCGCAACCTCGGCGGTGCAATCGGTACCGCCGGGCTGACGCAGATCGTGGCAACCCGAGAGCGATATCACAGCGAGCGCATCCACGAGCATGTCACGGTATTTTCCCCCGGCTTGCAGGAGCGCATCAATCAGGCCATGGAGACCTGGTTGTCTCAGCAGCAGATGTTCGAGGGGCTGGCGGTCACCATCAGGCGTGAAGCCTACCTGATGGCCTATAGCGATGCGTTTTATGTGTCCTGCCTGGCGCTGCTCGGCTGTGCGGTGGCGGCGATGGTGTTGCGAGCACAACGGATGAACTGAAAGTAGAAAGCAAAAGGAATTCAAGGTGATTGGAATGGAATGTTCAGTCTGAGTAATTGAGTTTGCGGGTGGGTAGTATGCGATGAGGCGACTTATTTATAAGTTGCCGTTTTGTGGTGCCCGTATATAAATACGAGTGATCAAATTTAATCTGAATGACTATTGATTTGTAAGTATCCATGGCTTAGTTTTTTTCGGGCCGGTCCGGTAGGTGCGGTAAAACTTGAAAACAATACAGCTCTCGTCAACTAAGACCTTATGAAAGAGGTAAGCATGTCCGACCAGAAAGCCGTTCTTGAAAGCAAGAAAGCCGAACTAGGGAAACATCCGATTTTTGCCGAAATTGGTTCATTGGAAGTCCTGCGCACATTCATGGAAACGCATGTCTTCGCCGTTTGGGACTTCATGTCGCTGACCAAGCGATTGCAGCAAGAGTTGACCTGTACGCAGCTCCCCTGGCTTCCGCCATCCGACCCGGCAGCAGCACACCTGATCAATGAAATCGTGCTTGGCGAGGAGTCCGACCAGAACCTGCAGGGTGGGCACTACAGTCACTTCGAGCTATATCTGCATGCCATGCACGAGATTGGCGCCAGCACAGAGCGCATCGAGCATTTCGTTCGCCTGCTGCGTGGCGGCATGGACCTCAAGGAGGCGCTACACCACTGCCATGCGTCGCCGGCGGCGGTACGTTTTGTCGCCAACACCATCGAAACGGCCATCAATGCCAAGCCTCACGAGGTAGCTGCCGCCTTCCTGCATGGCCGGGAGAGTGTGATTCCGCGCATGTTCCAGACCATCCTTGATGATTGGGATATTGGTATCGACCAGGCTCCGACCTTCCGTTACTACCTGCAGCGGCACATCGATGTCGACTCCGATGATCATGGCCCGGCCGCCGAAAAACTGCTGGACCGCCTTGTGCAGGGCGACCCTCAGCGCCAGCAGGAGGTGTATGCGGCAGCCATCGATGCCGTGGCAAGCCGCCAATTGCTCTGGGACGATCTGCGCGCCGAGATGGCCGCGCAAATTGCCGAGTGTGTCGCATGAAGTTCGAGGTCATTGAGCAGGATCAGGCCAACTGGCAGCAGGTAAGCAGCGAGCGCGGCATCACCCTCACGGTGTTCAAGGACACCCTGGATGCCAAGACTCGCACCGGTATCCGCACGCGCCTTGTACGCTTCGCCCCCGGTGGTGGCACACGTGAAATCTACACCCACGACTATCACGAAGAAGTTTATCTGATCGAAGGTGATCAGACCGAACATGCCGCCCCAGGCCGCCCTGAGAAAACCTACGGGCAGGGCAGTTATTTCTTTCGCGCGGCCCACACAGAACATGGCCCGTTCCATTCGGAAGATGGCTGCCTGCTGTTCGAGGTCCATTACTATTGATCGGCAGGACGAAGCGAGATGAACGCACATGAATATCAGTCGTTCGCCGAAGTCTGGGAGCGACGAGCAACAATTCGCACGCGGCCGCGGCGGACGGTGGAGGACGACGAAAAGTTAATCTACCCCACCAGTCGTCAACCGCTGGTCACCAGTGCTGTATTTATGGAGAAGTGTCCGCACTTGCAGGAATTTGCTTTGGTGCAAAGTCTCTACAAGTTTATTAATGATGTGGTCATTTTCGAGACCGAGATCGTTGACAAGACGGCACGCAGTATTGCCAAGGATAACTTCCCCATCCGTTTTCCTTTTGCCTGCCGCTACGACGCCATGACTGTGGTGGTGGATGAGGATTACCACGCGTTGGTGGCCATGGACTACTTGCAGCAGACTATCGAGCTGACAGGTATTTCGCCTATAGCGTTGCCTCAGGAGATCGAGCTCAGCCGTTCGATTCCCAAAGCCATGGAAATGGCCCCGGAGCACTTGAAGGCCGCAGTGGAGCTGATTTGTGTGGCGGTAGCAGAAAATACGCTGACCAATGATGTGGCAGCGTTTGCACGCGACGACACCGTCAAGGAGTCCGTCAAAGGGCTGATGGCTGATCACCTGGCTGACGAGGGACGTCACTCGAGCTTCTGGGCACGTTTGACGCAAATCTATTGGAACAGCGCTTCACCAGAGGATCGCGCCACCATCGCTTCGATCCTGCCGTTGTTCCTGAGCCATTACCTGACCAACGACATCCAGAAATCCTTCGATCTAGCGCTAATCGAACAGCTGGACACAACGGAGCAGGTCAAGACGGCGCTGCGTCAGGAAGTCGAAGCCATGGACTTCCCAATCACTGCCGGGCACCCCCTGGTGGGCAACATCATGCGGTTTTTCCAAACGAGCACGATGCTCGAGGATCCAGTCGTGAAGACTGCGCTTGCCGCCTACCGGCTTTGACTTCATAGGAAGGAACTCCAATGAGACGTCTAGAAATTCTGCTCTGCGGGAGCAGCCAGGGGCTCGTGCGCCTGGCGAACGAGCTCCGGCTGATGGGGCACCAACCTCATCTGCTGGATACGGCGGCCAGCTTCGATCACTGGCAGCTCCACGCGTCGGACCTGGTAATCGATGATGGGACGCTTGCAAGCTGGCCAGAGTCGAGAAACACCTGGCAAGTCGCGCTTCGGGTTGTCGACAACGGTCTGGATGATCCGCTCCAGGACCTGCAACTGGCACTGCTTGCCCGCGAAGGCAACGGTACATGGCAATGCCTGGAGCGCCTGGAAATACCGGCGGATGTTTCGGGCAATGGCGCCGACCTTGTGGCCACAGCCTTGCAGGAGATGATTGAGGCCACCACCGCTCATGTCAGTGGCTACTCGCGCAGCGACGCGTACTTCAGCCAGTACCGCTTGCTGCCCAATGAGCCGAAGCCATTGGCAGGCCTGGGTGCTCTGGATACCTTGGCCTTTGCCCATCGCTGCAACATGAGTGCATCGGCTGCGCTGAGCCGGGCGGCAGGTGTTCCGTTCATCCAGCGTCTGGCTACCAGCCTGCGTGAACATCAACATGCGCCAGCTTTGCTGGTAGATGGTCACTACGTCAGCTACGGTGAACTGCATGCGATGAGCGTGGCGATCCAGGAGCGGCTGCTGCCGCTGTTGGTCGATGCTGGTGAACAGGCAGTCGTAGCTGTGGCGTTGGGCAAGGGTGTGGCGCTCTATGCTTCGATCCTGGCAGTGCTCGGTTGTGGTGCGGTGTATCTGCCACTTGACCCACAACACCCTGCCGAACGCCGGGCGCTGATTGTCGAGCACGCTCAGGCACGCGTCGTGATTCATGATGATCGCGTGGCACCTCCTGCAGCTTGCCGAGGGTTGCGTGTCGACCAATTGAGTGCCGTACATCAGGGTATCGATGGTCACGATGCGATAGCGCTTTCGGCCAGCCAATCGCTGCTGCGCGGTAGCTGGGAGGGCCAGCGCCCGTGCGTGGCGATATACACCTCCGGTACCACCGGGGCTCCCAAGGGGGTGCTGCTGACGGTTGCCAACATCAGCCATTTCTGCGCCTGGTATGCAGAGCATGTCGAGCTCGGGCCACAGGCTCGCGCCTTGCAGTTTTCGACCATCAATTTCGACGCATCGATGCTGGACATCTTCCCCACTTTTCTGGAAGGTGGTTGCCTGGTGGTCCCCAATGAGGATCAACGGCGTGACCCGCTAGCCCTTGCGCAACTGGTCGGGCAGGCGAAGGTCACCCACGCCTTTCTGCCGCCGGCGTTGCTCAGCATCATGCCTCTGCAGAGCCTGCACGGCATCCAGCATCTGATTACCGGTGGCGACGTCTGTGAACCGCATGTCATCGATGGGTTGGGTGAGCATTGCTGCCTTCACAATATCTATGGGCCTACCGAAACGACGGTGCTCGCAACCTGCCGGGTGATGCGCCCGGGGGACTCTAATCGTCTATTGGGCCTGCCTATCGCGAATACGCGGCTGTATCTGCTGGACGAGCAGGGCCTGCCCGTGCCTCAGGGGCAGGTGGGAGAAATCCACATCGCCGGGCCTGGTGTGGGGCTGGGGTACCTGAACAATTCCAGTGCCACCGAGGAGCGTTATCTGACCGGCAGTGGTGGCCTGCAGGGCGAGCGTCTGTACCGCACGGGTGATCTGGCGCGCTGGGGCGACCATGGAGTAGAGATCATCGGGCGCTTGGACAACCAAGTGAAGATCCGAGGGTTCCGTGTGGAACCTGAAGAAATCGAGCATGTTCTGCGCAGCAGCAACCTGTTCGTCCAGCAAGCAGTGGTCATCGATGACCAGCGACGTATCCTGGCGTTTTTTGCCGAGCCGCGCAGCTTGGATGCGCAGAGCGCTGCCCAAGCGTTGAAAGCTCATGCCGAGCGCCATCTGCCGGACTACATGCGCCCGGTATATTGGCGTCAGCTCGATACTCTGCCAGCCACAGCCAATGGTAAGGTCGATCGCAAGGCCTTGCGGCAGATGCCTGACGACGCTCGCGAGCGCCATGAGCGCAAGCAGCCTGTCACGCCGAGCATGCAACGCTTGCTAGGTATCTGGGCGAACCTGTTGGAAATCGATGCAGACGAGATCGGACTGGACGAGAGCTTTTTCAACCTTGGTGGCCATTCGATCCTGCTTTCGCGCATGCTCATGGACATTCGCGAGGCGTTCAGCAAAGGTGTTTCGATCAATCGCTTCATCGAAAAGCCCACGCTCAATAACCTTGACCGCTTGCTTGCGCAGGATGCGGCAGCCGATGCGGTGGTCAGCCCCCAGGCCTTGGCGGACGCCAATCTCAGTGTCGAGCTCGACATCTTGCCGCTCAGCGAGCAGGGAGATGTGCACAAGGTCATAGTCACTGGGGCCAATGGTTTCCTGGGCGTGCATATCGTCGAGGCCTTGCTTGAACTTGGCACCAGCGAGGTCGCCTGTCTGGTGCGTCCGTCAGCGGATTGCTCGGCCGAAGAGCGCTTCGCCCAGGCCCTGGTCGACAACCGCCTTGAAAACCTCGATATGAGCCGCGTCCGAGTGCTGGCGGCAGACATCAGCCAGCCTCGCCTGGGGCTCAGCGCCGAAGATTACGATCGGCTGGATCGCGACTACGGCTCGTTGATATACAACGCCGCCAACGTCAACCATGTGCTCGACTACGAGTCGCTCGTCAAGGACAACGTGGCACCGGTGGTTGAATGCCTGAAGCTGTGCGAAGGACGTAGCAAGAAGATCTTCAACTTCATATCCACCCTGTCGGCCTCAAGCAGCGTGGACGCTCAAGGCCGGGTGCTTGAAACACCGCCGGCAGCAACGCCGCCGATCTACATTCGCAATGGCTACAACCTCTCGAAGTGGGTAGCCGAGCGTATTCTGTGGAATGCCTGCGAGCGGGGGGTGAGGGTAAACATCTACCGCCCTGGGAACATCGCTTTCAATACCCGCACCGGCGTCTGCCAGCCGCACCAGAACCGTTTGATGCTGATGCTCAAAGGTTCACTGCAACTCAAGGAAGTGCCGCAGTTGTCGCTGAACTTCGATCTGATGCCGGTTGATTTCCTGGCGCGCTTCATCGGTTTCCATGCCAGCCGTCACAACAGTGCACGCGCTGTTTACAACCTGCATAACCCACAACCCTTGAGCTGGGACAACTACGTGGAAACGTTCCGTCTCATGGGGCACGACTTCCAGATGGTGCCTGTCAGTCGCTGGCAAAAGCGGCTGTCGACCATTGACAGCGGTAACGCATTGTTCGGTGTGGTCGGGTTCTACCTCAACGGCTTCGAGGAAGACATTGGCGACATCTCGATGATCGAACACGGCAACGCCTGGCACGGTGTAAACAACATGGGCGAAGAGTATCCGGCCAAAAGCCCGAGCCTGTTGCGCCGGGGCTGCGAGTTCCTCAAGGAAATCGATTTCATCTAACCACTCAAAGGAGTTGAACATGCAAAATTTCGAACCCGATACCCTGATCAAGAACCCGGTTGGCGAGCCTGTCGTAGCCAGCGTCACGATCAATGCAGATGCTCGCAAAGTTTGGGATATCGTGGGTAACTTTGCCGGTTTCCCCGTATTCATTCCGGCCCTTTCGCACATTGAAATGACCGGTTCTGGTGTACGTTCCGTACGCAAGAAGCTGTTCAAGGATGGCAATGTGGTGATCGAGCAACTCAACACCCATGACGATCAGAAGATGGTCATGACTTGGTCGTTGATCTACACATCGCTGAACATCGGTAATCTCTGGGCGTGCATGGAGGTCCAGGAGCAGGGGATAGGCCAGGCAATCGCCACCTGGACGATCATCGGAGAGCCTCATACCGGTACGGCGCAAGACTTGCCAGCTTTCCAGGCATTTCTCCAAGGGTTTGCGGACGGAGCCATGAACAACGTCAAGCAGATGTTCAACTGATCTGCGAGTTGTAGACCCAGGCCCGCTTGCTCATGTCGAGCAAGCGGGTTTCTTCAGTTGGACCAGGCCTTGTTTATCGTTAGAAACACAAGCAACTGTCTTTCTCCATGCTGTCTCAGATCTGCGGCAGTTAAGGCCTGGCCGGTGCAGTGGCGGTGCCTTCTCTGCTAACTGGCCCCTTTCTGGAACAACCCCCGCACCACCTCCCTCATCCAGCGATTTCCGCTGTCTTGCTGGTACCGTGCGTGCCAATGCTGCTTGACCGTGAAACCTTCCACTGCAAACGGGCAATCGTGCACCTGTAAACCATGCATGTCGGCAAGTGTCTGGCCGATGTGCCGTGGTAGCGTAGCCACCAGGTCGGTCGACCCGACAATCATCCCCAACCCCAGAAACGCCGGCAGCTCCAACATGATCCTGCGTTCGATGCCGGCCCGCGCCAGGCCAGCCTCCAGCAACTTCTGCCCGGTCCCGGCACTGATCTGTACGTGCCCCTCGGCTTGGTAGCGCGCCACGCTCATGCCTTTGCCCAAACGGGGGTGTCGCGGGTTGCTCAGGCAGACCCAGTCCTGCTCGAACAACACTTGCTGATACATCCCCGCACCCAGCCAGGGCACGAAGCCGATGGCCAGATCCGCCTCGCCCGACTCCAGCGCACTTTCGGTATTGCCATCGATGCGCGCGGCCTCCAGGCGAATACCAGGCGCGTGGGTACGCAGGTGGTTGAGGATGCTGGGCAGCAGGGTGATATGGCTGGCATCACTGACGCACAGGCGAAAGCGCCGCTGCGCTGTGGCCGGAACGAACTGCGGCTCCCAGGCGGTCAGGCGCCGCAGCGACTCCAGCACCTCGCGGCATGGCCCGATCAGCTGGTCTGCCCGCGGGGTAGGGGCCATGCCGCCCGGCGTGCGCACGAATAGCGGGTCGTTCAACTCTTCACGCAAGCGCCCCAACCAGATGCTCACGGTGGGTTGGCTCTGGCCGAGCTGTTCAGCGCTACGGGTGACGCTGCGGCATTGGTACAGCACATCGAACAGTTGCAGAAGCTTGGGGTCGGGCAAGGCGTCGCGCGCGCTCATTATTGCTAAATCCAATAGGCGTATTAAGCGCATTGTATAGCCGAAATAAGCCTCGCTGCATAAGGTAGTCGCAAACCACAGGAGGTCTGCGACGTGAAAATCTGCATTCTGGGTGCCGGCGCCCTTGGTTGCGCCATAGGCGCGGCCTTGAGCGAAGCAGGGCATGAAACCTGGCTGTTGAACCGTGGCCGCGCACATGTCGAGGCGATGAACCTGCACGGGCTGCGCGTGCAGGACGAACGCGGCGAGCGGCAGGTCCGGGTCAACGCGGCCTGCGACGCTGCCACCGTGGGCGTAGCCGACCTGGTGGTGGTGCTGGTCAAGTCGTTCCACACCAGCGAGGCGATTACCGGTGCCGGGGCGCTTATCGGGCCGCAGACGCTGGTGCTTTCACTACAGAATGGCCTTGGCCATGAAGACATCCTGGCCGAGATCGTGGGGCGTGAGCGGGTGCTGGCCGGCAAGACCTATGTCGGTGGCGTGCTGCTGGCACCGGGTTCGATCCGGGCCGGAGTAGCAGGCAAGCACACGTTCATCGGCGAGCTCGACGGCAAGCTGACGCCTCGTGTCCAGGCCATTGCCGAGGTCTTCAACAGCGCCGGGCTGGCCACCACGGTCAGCGACAATATCCTCGGCACCATGTGGGACAAGCTGCTGGTCAACGTCGCGACAGGTGCGCTCAGCGGTATCACCAGACTCGGTTATGGCCAGCTGTACAGCGAGCCGTTGCTGGAAAGCACCGCCAAGGCAGCAGTGGCTGAAGCCATTGCCGTCGCTGAACGAGCAGGCATCCGCCTGAGCCTCACCAGCCCGGATTCTGCATGGCGGCTGGCCGCCGAAGGCCTGCCGGCAAGCTTCCGTACCTCGATGCTGCAGAGCCTGGAGAAAGGCTCGGTCACCGAGATCGATTTCATCAATGGCTCCGTCGTGCGCTGGGGCCAGCGCCATGGCGTGGCTACGCCGGTCAACGCGACCTTGGTGGCCTGCATCAAGGGTATCGAACGCGCCATGGCCGATCAGCAGAAGGGGAGTAATCCATGAGCCAACCGAAAGCCTACCTTGAACACGTTGCGTTCTGGGTGCGGGACATCCAGTGGCACATCCGCTTCTTCAGCGAGGTGTGCGGCATGACCATGCGTGAAATACAGGGCGACGTCGAGCAGCCTGCACAGTACTGGACCCTCGGTGGCCTGCAGTTCATCCACCAGCCGGACTTTGCCGGCCCGGAAGGGCGCATGGCGCACCTGGGCATCATGTGCGAGGACCTCGAAGCCACCCTGGCCGCGGCACAGCGTTTCGGCGTCAGTGAAATGCCCCAGGGCCGCAACTGGCTGCGCCTGCCTGACGGTCTGGCGGTGGAGTTCATTCAGGCATTGCCGGCGAAATGCGTTGCCCAGGCACTGGCCATCGACCCACGTGCAGAGGTGGTGGCATGAGCGTGGTGGAAAAATACTGGGACGATGCCCGCGAAGGCGACGAATGCATCAGCCCCACCTACACCGTGACCCGTGAACGTATCCTGGCCTATGCCGACCTTACCGGCGACCACACGCCGGTGCATGTCGACGAGGCGTACGCCAACGCGAGTCACTTCGGCTGCCTGGTTGCCCATGGCCTGTTCGGGCTGTCGATTGCCGACGGCCTGAAGACCCAGTGCGAGTACCGCTTTGTACCGGGCATGTCGCTGGGCTGGACCTGGGACTTCGTGCTGCCGATCAAGGTCAACGATGTACTGCACGTGCGCATGCGCGTGGGGGCGATGCGCCCGAGCAACAGCCGACCGGGCTGGGGCATCGTGGTCTTGCCGTCGGAACTGATCAACCAGCACGGCGAAGTCGTGCAGCGTGGCGAGCACCGGTTGATGGTGCCGAGGAGAGTGCAGGCATGAGCCAGGCATTGCCATTGGCAGGTATCCGTGTCATCGACTATAGCCACTTCCTCGCCGGGCCCTATGTGGGCCGCTGCCTGGCAGCACTGGGCGCTGAGGTGATCAAGGTCGAACGGCCGGGCAGCGGCGATGCCGGCCGCCAGCACGCATTCACCCTCGACGAGCAGCAGAGCGGTTACTTCCTGCAATTGAACATGGGCAAGCAGGGCGTCAGCGTGAACATGAAAGACCCACGCGGCAAAGCGTTCATGCAGCGGCTGACCGACTCGGCCGACGTGTTCATCGAAAACTATCGCCCCGGCGCCCTGGACAAACTGGGCCTGGGCTATGCCGAGCTGTCGGCGCGCAACCCGCGACTGGTTTACTGTTCGATCTCCGCCTACGGCCACACGGGGCCGGATGCCCACCGCGCCGGCTTCGGGCTGATTGCCGAGGCCAAGAGCGGGATCATGCAGATGGTCGGCGTGCCAGGCGAAGCGCCGCCGTTGCTGCGAATTTCCTTGGGCGACATGTACACCGGCATTCATGCCGTGGCGGCGATCAATGCGGCGTTGCTGGGCCGGGTGAGCAGTGGCCGTGGCCAGCACATCGACATGGCCTTGTACGACACGCTGGTGTCGATGCATGAATACGCGGTGCAGTGCTACACCTTGTCCGATGGTACCGTCCTGCCCGAGCAGACCGGCCATGACATGCCGACCTCCACCCTGTACGGCGTGTTTCGCGCCGCCGATGGCGACCTGGTGATCGCTGCCCAGGTCGACGACGCCTGGAAGCGCTTTGCTGCGATGCTCGAAGCCAACGGTGGCCCGCCTGGGTTCGGCAGTGACAGCCGCTACCACAGCCTCAATGGCCGCAACGCCCATCGTCAGGCGATCCTGGCCGTGGTACGTGACTGGGTCGGCGCGCGCCGGGTAGCCGATATCCTGCAATTGCTCGATGACATCGACATTCCCAGCGCCAAGGTGCAGCGCATCGACGAAGTCGTGGCTGACCCGCAGATCCAGGCGCGCAACATGGTCATCGAGCAGCAGCACCCGCGCTACGGAACCTTGCGCCTGCCCAACCTGCCGTTCCGCTTTTCTGACTGCGACACCACGATCCACCAGGTGGCCCCGGACCTCGGCCAGCACAATGCCGAAGTGGCCGCCAGCCTTGGTTTCAGCCCTGAAGAAATCACCGCCATGCAGGCAGACGGTGTGCTGTTCACCCATGGAGATGCACGATGAGCGACCGCTATGCAGTGATCGGCCGACCGATCAACCACACCAAGTCCCCGTTGATTCACGGCCTGTTCGCCCAGGCCACCGGCCAGCACCTGGAGTATGGCGCGCTCGAGGGCGAGCTCGAGGGCTTCGAGGCCCAGGTACTGCAGTTTCGCAGTGATGGCGGGTTGGGCATGAACATCACCGCGCCGTTCAAGCTGCGAGCCTTCGAGCTGGCCGACCAGCGCAGCGAGCGCGCACAGCTGGCGCGGGCGGCCAATGCGCTGAAGTTCGAGGATGGCCGTATCTTCGCCGAGAACTTCGACGGTATCGGCTTGTTGCGGGATATCGAGGAGAACCTCGGGGAACCGCTGGGCAATCGTCGGGTACTGCTGCTCGGGGCCGGGGGCGCGGTGCGCGGGGCATTGCTACCTTTCTTGCAGGCGGGGCCGAGCGAGCTGGTGCTTGCCAACCGTGACATGGCCAAGGCGCTCACCTTGCGCAACGAAGTGGATCATCCAAGGCTGCGTATCAGCCGCTATGAGGAACTGGAGGGGCAGTGCTTCGACATCGTGGTCAATGCCACTTCCGCGAGCCTCACCGGTGAGCTGCCGCCGCTGCCCGAAGGTGTGCTGGGCGAGGCGCGTCTGGCTTACGAATTGGCATATGGCAAAGGCCTGACGCCGTTCCTGCGCATGGCCCAGGCGCAGGGTGTGGCGCGCCTGGCTGACGGTGTCGGCATGCTGGTCGAGCAGGCGGCGGAGGCGTTCGCCTGGTGGCGCGGGGTGCGGCCTGAAACCCGTGCCGTGATCGATCGCCTGACCATTCCCCTCAAGTAGGATCACGGTCCCTGTGGGAGCGGGCAAGCCTGCGAACACCGGCGCAGCCGGTGTTCGCACCGCGTTGGATTCTTCGCAGCTAAAGCCGCTCCCACAGGGTCCTGCCAATCAGTAGGGCGGTGCTGGCAGTTCGGCCAACAGTCTTTTCAGTCCGTCGCTCCACTGCCTGCGTATCTGCTCGTAATAGACATCGTCGCTGGCGATACGCTGGCGTTTCGGTGTTTCCAGGCTGTCCTTGTGATACACCAGCAGGTCCAACGGCATGCCCACCGACAGGTTGCTGCGGATGGTCGAGTCGAACGAGATCAGGCCACAGCGCAACGCTTCATCGAGTGGCATATGGTAGCCGAGATTGCGGTCCAGAATCGGCCGCCCGTACTTGCTTTCGCCCAGTTGCAGGAACGGGGTGTCCGGCGTGGCCTGGAAGAAATTGCCCTGGGCATAGACGTTGTATATGCCCATGGGGCCGCCGGCAATCTGGCCGCCGACGATGAACGAACTGCTCAGGTCGATTCCGGCCGACAGCTTGCTGCGATCACGGCTGACCACTTCGCGCAGGGTGTCGGCGACCAGTACCGTTGCATCGTAGAGCGTGGCAACGTTCAGCAGGTGGGGGCCGGGGCCCCGTGTGCGTTGCCGGAGCAGGTTCACCACCGATTGCGAGGTTGCCAGGTTGCCGGCGGTCTGCAGGACGATCAGGCGCTCCCCCGGCACGCCGAACACGAACAGCTTGGCAAAGCTGGCGATCTGGTCGATGCCTGCATTGGTGCGTGAGTCGCTGATGAAGACAAGCCCGTCCGCCAGGTGCATGGCGACACAATAGGTCATGCTGTTTCCCTTGTTTTTTCCATGAACGAATGCAGCACCTGTCACTGGCGGTGCACGTGTACGCTGGCCTGCATCGATTCGGCGCCGCCTCCGCGGCGCACGCCCCTGACCGGGCAGGCATCGAGGTAATCCAGGCCCACTGCCAGCTTCAGGTGACGCTCTGGCCGGGTAAGGCGGTTGGTGATGTCGAAACTGTACCAGGCGTCATCGACCCAGGCTTCGGCCCAGGCATGGCTGGCCAGGTGCTGCTCGTCTTCGGTACACAGGTAACCGGAGACATAGCGTGCCGGAATACCCAGGCTACGTGCGCAGGCGAGGAACGCGTGGGTATGGTCCTGGCATACCCCGGCAGCGCCGCTGAACGCTTCGATGGCAGTGGTGCCCACCGATGTGGTACCGGGGCTGTATGGCATGTGCTCGGCCAGGCCTTGCATCAGCCCGATCAGCGCCGCCCGGTCGCGGTGTTCGCCACAATGTCGGCTGGCGAACGCCTTGAGTGTGTCATCGGCCTGGGTCAGGTGGCTGCCGCGCAGGAATGGCAGGGGTGAATGTTCGCCGGCCTCCTGCTCGCGCTCCGGGTCGATTTCCACCTGGCCGCTGGCGGTCAGTGCCAGGTGCCCATGGGGTTTGTCCAGGGTCAGTACATGCAGGATGTTGCCATATGGGTCGATCTGGGCGTTGACCTTGCAGGGCAGGTCGAGTTGCCATTCATTGATGCGCTGGCGCTCGCTGCTGCGTGGCGTCAGGCGCAGGAACTGGATGCTGTTGCACACATCGCTTGCATAGCTATAGGTAGTGTCGTGGCGAATGGACAGTTTCATACGACCTCCAGATAGGAGTGATGGACCGCCTGGCCCAGTTGATTGATGCGCCCGATGAAGTCGCTCAACCACGGGTGCAACCCCGCTTCGAGGATTTCGTCGATCGCGGTGTAGCGCAGACGGGCGTTGAGCTCGGCTGCCATGCGCTGGGCGGCGCGCCCGGTGCTGCCCGGCAGGCAGGCAAGGATCTGATCCAGTTCCTCGATACAGGCATGCAGCGAGCGGGGCACATCGACCCGCAGTAACAGCAGCTCGGACACTGGCCGTGCACTGGGTGCGGCGCGGTAGAGCTCGTTGAAGGCTTCGTAGGAGGTCAGCGCGCGCAGCAAGGCGCTCCATTGGTAATAGCCACGGGCAGAGTCATCGCTGACCTCCTCGGAGGCCTCACCGAACATTTCATAGCGTGCATCGAGCAGGCGCAGGGTGTTGTCAGCCCGTTCCAGGAAGGTTCCCAGACGGATGAAGCTGTAGGCGTCGTTGCGCATGATGGTGCCTGAGGTCGCACCGCGGAACAGGTGCGAGCGTTCCTTGACCCAGTCGCAGAACTGGCTGATGCCATAACGGCCGAGGCCATTGCTGGCAATGTTGCGCATCTCGATCCAGGTAGCGTTGATGTTCTCCCACATGTCTGCGGTGATGCGGCCACGCACTGCGTGGGCATTGGTCCTGGCCGCCTGCAGGCAGCAATAGATGCTGCCGGGGTTGGTCGCGTCGAGAGCGAAGAAGTGCAGCATGCGCTCGGTGTCGAGCTCGGTGTGCCGGCGGCGGTAGTCGTCCAGCGTTCCGGATGCCAGCAGTGACATGGCCAGCTCGGCATGGCCGTCACTGCGGCCGGCCTGGGGCATCAGTGATAGCGAATAACTGACCTCGAGCATGCGCGCAAGGTTCTCTGCACGCTCCAGGTAGCGCGACATCCAGTAAAGGTCGGAAGCAGTTCTCGAAAGCATGGTTCAGTCCTCCACCACCCAGGTGTCCTTGGTACCGCCGCCTTGCGACGAGTTGACCACCAGCGAACCTTCCTGAAGGGCCACGCGGGTAAGGCCGCCTGGCACCAGTCGGGTTTCACTACCGGACAGCACGAACGGGCGCAGGTCGATGTGGCGTGGCGCGATGCCGTTGTCGACGAAGGTCGGGCATGTGGAAAGGCACAGGGTAGGTTGGGCGATGTAGGCGTGCGGGCGGGCCTTGATGCGGGCGCGGAAGTCTTCGATCTGTGCGCTGGTCGCCGCAGGCCCGACCAACATGCCGTAACCACCGGAGCCCTGGGTTTCCTTGACCACCAGCTCGGGCAGGTGGGCCAGGACATGGGAAAGTTCTGCAGGCTTGCGGCACTGCCAGGTCGGGACGTTGTTCAGGACCGGCTCTTCGCTCAGATAGAAGCGGATCATGTCGTCGACATAGGGGTAGATCGACTTGTCGTCCGCCACCCCGGTGCCTACCGCGTTGGCCAGCACCACGTTGCCGGCGCGGTACACCGAGATCAGCCCCGGCACGCCCAGCATCGAATCAGGATTGAACGACAGCGGGTCGAGGTAATCGTCGTCCAGGCGGCGATAGATCACATCCACCTGTTGTGGACCGGCGGTGGTACGCATGTAGACATGCTCATCGCGGATGAACAGGTCCGCGCCCTCCACCAGTTCGATGCCCATTTCCCGAGCCAGGAAGGCATGCTCGAAATAGGCACTGTTGAAGCGGCCAGGGGTGAGCAGCACGGCGGTGGGATTTTCCAGTGGGCTGGCGCTCTTGAGCGTGTCCAGCAGCAGGTTGGGGTAGTGGTCGATAGGGGCGATACGCTGTGCGGCGAACAGCTCGGGGAACAGCCGCATCATCATCTTGCGGTCTTCGAGCATGTAGCTGACCCCGCTGGGGGTGCGCAGGTTGTCCTCCAGTACGAAGTAGCTGCCATCCCCGTCGCGGACCAGATCGACGCCGGCGATATGGGCGTAGAGCCCACGGTGCAGCCCCAGGCCCTGCATGGCGATCTGGTAGCCTTCATTGGCCAGCACTTGCTCCGGGGGGATGATACCGGCCTTGAGGATGCGCTGGTCGTGGTAGATGTCCTGCAGGAACAGGTTCAGGGCATGCACCCGCTGGATACAGCCGCGCTCGACCATGCGCCATTCGCTGGCGCGAATGCTGCGCGGGATGATGTCAAAGGGGATCAGGCGCTCGGTGTCCTGTTTGTCACCGTACAGGGTGAAGGTGATACCGGCGCGGTGAAACAGCAGGTCTGCTTCGCGTCGGCGTTGTTCCAGCAGCTCTAGCGGGGTGTTTGCCAGCCAGCGGGCGAACTCCTGGTAATGCGGGCGGCAACTTCCGTTCGTTTCGTACATTTCATTGAAAAATGCCCGGGACATACCCACTCCTTGCCACCGTTGCCGGCAGCTTCATTGCGGTTCTTCTACGTGCTTCAGGGTGCGGCCTTGCTGGGGTCGGTGGGTGCTGTGTCTGCGGTGAACCTCGAATCCAATCAATTGCTGGTGCGTTGTGCACGCAAGAGGCCGTTGCAATGAAGGTGCCGAAAGCCCGGCGTAGCTCCGGAATGGCAACCATGGGGCGGTAAGGCATTGAAACTGTGAGGGTTTATTGCCGCATTCAACGACTGCGCCGCGCGCAGCGCACTGGAGCGGCCCGCAGGCGTGCCTCAAAAAAAGGCGCGTCATGCACCGAGCGGCAATATTTGGCCCGAATTGGAGCAAGCCCATGCTCGCCTCGGTGCGTACGTGTTGATTTTCTGTTGGTTCCGCTTGCTGTAGAAAAATAAATGTTTATGTTGAGTAATCTGTATGGCTGTTCGACCGGAGCAATGAGTACGCCAGGCTGATTGAAGAAATTGCAGGCTGCAGGGCTGGCATATGCCTGGTTGATTCTTCGCTTTATCGATACCGACACCCGATTCATCGGGTTGGACCGCCCTGAAGGTTGCCCGGGTGATGCGCTCGGCTTCGACTTCGATGGTGCCACGTACAGTCATGTCGGCAGCGCGTCTGTTTCGAAACCTTCATCGAACGTTTTGTTGTTCAGCAGCCCGGCCTGAGTCGCTTGGCCGCTGTCGTTAATTGTCATCGATGGCCTGCTGACGGCTTTCGCAAGCGAGGAAGTCCAAAATGGTTGATACCACCTCCGCAGTAGGCGGACAGCCTCAATCACAAGCTGCCCGGCAGCCGATTGGCTTGTTTGAAGCGTTTCTGTTCTGGCTCAAGCTGGGCTTCATCAGCTTTGGCGGGCCTGCCGGGCAGATCTCGATCATGCACCAGGAACTGGTCGAGCGCCGGCGTTGGATCAGCGAGAAGCGGTTCCTGCATGCGCTGAACTACTGCATGGTGTTGCCAGGCCCCGAGGCACAGCAGCTGGCCACCTACATCGGTTGGCTCATGCACCGCTCCTGGGGTGGGGTGATTGCCGGCGTACTGTTCGTGTTGCCCTCGCTGTTCATCCTGATTGGCTTGTCCTGGGTCTATATTGCCTTTGGCGAGGTCCCGGTGGTGGCGGGGATCTTCTATGGCATCAAGCCTGCAGTCACGGCGATCGTCGTTCACGCGGCTCACCGGATCGGCGCGCGCGCGCTGAAAAACGGCTGGCTGTGGGCCATGGCCGCAGCATCGTTCGTGGCCATCTTCGCCCTCAATGTGCCGTTCCCGCTGATCGTGCTGGTTGCCGGCATCGTCGGCTATGTGGGCGGTCGCTTCGCGCCCGGCAAATTCGCGATCGGTGGCGGTCATGGGGCTGCCAGGAGCAGTTACGGTCCGGCCGTGATCGACGATGACACACCAACGCCTGAGCATGCGCGTTTTCGGGTGGGGCATTTGCTGCGCCTGGTCCTGATCGGCGCAGTACTCTGGACGTTGCCCATGGGGCTGCTGGCGTTGACGTTTGGCTGGGACGGCACCTTGACGCAAATGGGCTGGTTCTTCACCAAGGCCGCGCTTTTGACCTTTGGTGGCGCTTACGCCGTACTGCCTTATGTCTACCAGGGCGCCGTCGGGCACTACGGTTGGCTGTCACCCACCCAGATGATCGATGGCCTCGCCTTGGGAGAAACCACGCCAGGGCCATTGATCATGGTGGTCGCCTTCGTCGGCTTCCTCGGTGGCTACGTGCATCCGATGTTCGGTGAGCAAAACCCGTTCCTTGCCGGTGCAGTCGCGGCGAGCCTCGTCACCTGGTTCACCTTCTTGCCGTCGTTCCTGTTCATCCTCGCCGGTGGCCCGTTGGTGGAGTCGACCCACAACGAAATGAAGTTCACCGCACCGCTGACGGGGATCACGGCCGCAGTGGTGGGCGTAATCCTGAACCTCGCCATCTTCTTCGGCTACCACGTGCTCTGGCCAAAGGGTTTCAGCGGGGCGTTCGACTGGCCTTGCGCACTGATCGCCATCGCTGCCGCAGTGGCCCTGTTCCGCTTCAAGCGTGGCGTGATCCAGGTACTGTTCACCTGCGCCTTGGCCGGCCTGGCGGTCCACATGTTGCGAGGTTGATAGTGCGGTCGTAGCCCGGGCCTGCACCGCCAGGCCAGGCGGCCCGCCTGGCCCAGGTGTCTAACCCCCCGTGACTGGTGGAAAGAAAGCGATGTCATCACCATCGCACAATGGTGTGTCCAGGGTGCACAGTTCCTGGTTGCGCGCGCACATCAGGTTGGCCTGGCCGAGGGTTTGCATCCATGGACCGCCACGGCCAACCAGGCGCTCACGCAGGTCGCGCAGGGTGGCCAGCGCGGGTTCCCATTGCAGTGTCTCGCCCTCGCTGCCGAGCAGTTCGCGATAGCGGGCGAAGTAGTTCACCCGGATCATGGCGCCACCTCGGCCTGGTACAGGCCCGAGCGCCCGCCGGACTTGCGCAGCAGGCGTAGCCAGTCGATCTGCAGCTGCGGTCGGCCGCTTTGCACATGTCGTTCAGGGGCAGGGCTGCCACGCTGGTTGCGGCTCAGCCCGTCGGTGACCTGTTCCGAGCTCGGCGACGACAGCTGCACCTGCAGTTGCGGGTAGCGGCTGATCAGCGGTTTGAGCAGGTCCATCACGTTGAACCCTGACAGCGGCACCATACCAATGCGCAGGCTGCCGACAATGCGCCCACGGCAGTTGGCAGCTTCGGCCTGCAGCCCGTCGTAGGCGGCCAGAAGGGTGCGGGTCCAGGCGAGGATCCGCTCGCCAGCCTCGGTGAAACCCTCGAAACGCTGGCCACGGTTGACCAGCATCAGGCCCAGTGAATCTTCCAGGTTGCGCAGGCGCATGGACAGAGTCGGCTGGGTGATATGGCACAAGGCAGCGGCCTGACCGAAATGCCGGGTCTGGTCCTGGGCAATCAGGAACTTGAGTTGTTTGATATCCATGGGGCGCCTTGCCGATCGGGATTGAAAATACGAAATCATCGAGGCATGGCACTTGAACAGGTGAACGCGGCCAGGCTTCAAGGCAGCGAAAAATAAAATGAAGTTTAAATATCGTCCAATGAGAAATAACGAAGAAGTGATAGAGCGGGTCGATGAAGAAATCTGATAGAGGCCGCTTATTATGTGTTGGGTATTATCGATTGGACACGTTGTCGGTGGCGCTCTAGTTTCCCGGGCGTATTGTCGAATTATCAGAGTGCCAGAATATGAGTGCCAAGCCCGATGCCGTGTTCGTTCCGCTGAATATTGCCGTGCTGACGGTCAGCGATACCCGTACGTTCGAAACCGATACTTCCGGCGTGCTGCTGGCCAGTCGCGCGGTGGACATGGGGCATCGCCTTGTGGCCAGGGTGTTGCTCAAGGACGACCTGTACAAGATCCGCGCGCAGGTCGCCGGCTGGATCGCCGATGATGGCGTACAAGTGGTGTTGATCACTGGTGGCACTGGCTTTACCGGGCGCGACAGCACCCCGGAGGCGGTCAACTGCCTGCTGGATAAGCACATCGATGGCTTCGGCGAGTTGTTCCGCGCCCTGTCGATCCTCGATATAGGCACCTCCACGGTGCAGAGCCGTGCCTTGGCGGGCCTGGCCAACGGCACCCTGGTGTGCTGTCTGCCGGGCTCCACCGGTGCCTGCCGTACCGCCTGGGAGGGCATCCTTGTCGAGCAACTGGACGCCCGGCATCGCCCGTGCAACTTCGTGCCCCACCTGAAGGTGGCCAACCCGTGCGGGACACGCTCGTGAGCGCATTGATGGCGGTCGATGAAGCGTTGCGCCAGCTCTTGGCGATGGCCAGGGCGACGCCGTTGACCGCGTGTGAGCAGGTCTCGCTGCGCCACGCCGATGGACGCGTGCTGGCCCAGGACCTGCGCGCGGCTATCGACTTGCCACCTTGGGCCAACAGCGTCATGGATGGCTACGCCATCTCGACGGGGTGAAAAGCGGCACCTCGAGGCAGCCCAGGGCGCCGAGCACGTCGCCTTCGATGATGCGTACGATGGCGTCCAGAGGCAAAAGCGGCAGTATTCGAAGTTCAGCGCGACAGCAGCTTAAAAACTGCAGGTAACAGCGTCCAATCATATTTAGTTACCAGTTCATCAGTGTTCTCTATCATGACTGGGTGATAGAGAATACTGATGAAGTCTTAATTACTTTTGATTTGACGATAGTGCGTCGCAAAAAATAGCCTGTACGTGTCAGCAGTGTCGAAGTTGATGGATCAAATGACGTCAAACTTCGAGCATGTTAATTTGCCTGTCGCGATCAAGGGTGACCCTGATGAACGAAGAAGAACATATCAAAAGTTATAATGGCCCGGCTGCCGGCTGGGGTGCACTGAAGAGCGTGACCAAGGCCTGGCTGGGCAGCGAGAACGCCGTCAAGAACATCCGCATGATGCTCAAGACCAACCAGGACAGTGGTTTCGACTGCCCCGGCTGCGCCTGGGGTGAGTCGCCCGAGAGCGGCATGGTCAAGTTCTGTGAGAACGGCGCCAAGGCGGTCAATTGGGAGGCCACCGGCCGCTCGGTCGACCCCGACTTCTTCGCCCGTTACAGCGTGAGCGCCTTGCTCGAGCAGAGCGATTACTGGCTCGAGTATCAGGGCCGCCTGACCCACCCCATGCGTTACGACGCCTCTACCGACCACTACGTGGAAATAAGCTGGGATGAGGCCTTTGCACTCATCGCCAAGCACCTGAACAGCCTCGAGTCGCCCGATCAGGCCGACTTCTACACGTCGGGCCGCGCCAGCAACGAGGCGGCTTACCTGTATCAGCTGTTCGTGCGTACCTTCGGCACCAACAACTTCCCCGACTGCTCGAACATGTGTCACGAGGCCAGCGGCCTGGGCATGTCCAGTACCCTGGGCGTGGGCAAGGGCACCGTGGTTTTCCATGATCTTGAGGAAGCCGACGCGATCTTCGTCATTGGCCAGAACCCCGGTACCAACCACCCGCGCATGCTCGAACCGCTGCGAGAGGCCGTGGAGCGTGGCGCCCAGGTGGTGTGTTTCAATCCGCTGAAGGAGCGTGGCCTGGAGCGCTTCCAGCACCCGCAGCACCCTTTCGAGATGCTCAGCAACGGCTCCGAGCCGACCAACACCGCTTACTTCCGCCCGGCTCTGGGCGGTGACATGGCAGTGCTGCGTGGCATGGCCAAGTTTCTTCTGCAGTGGGAGCGCGAGGCCCAGGCCAATGGCATGCCGCCGGTGTTCGACCATGCCTTCATCAAGGCTCATACCGACGGCATGGAAGACTACCTGGCGCAGGTCGATGCCACCTCGTGGGATCACATCGTCGAGCAGTCGGGCCTGAGCAAGGCAGAGATCGAGCTGGCGGCGCGCATGTATCGCAAGGCCGAACGGGTGATCATGTGCTGGGCCATGGGTGTGACCCAGCACCGGCACTCGGTGCCGACCGTGCAGGAAATCGTCAACCTGCAATTGTTGCGTGGCAACGTCGGTCGCCCGGGCGCCGGTCTGTCGCCGGTACGTGGCCATAGCAACGTACAGGGTGACCGTACCATGGGCATCGATGAAAAACCGCCGACCTGGCTGCTCGACAACCTGCAACGCCGTTTCGGCATTGATGTGCCACGTGGTCACGGGCACAACGCCGTGCTGGCGATTCAGGCGATGGAGGACCACCGTACCAAGGTGTTCATCGCCTTGGGCGGCAACTTCGCCCAGGCCACCCCGGACACCCCGCGGACCCACGCGGCGTTGCGCAATTGCGAGCTGACCGTGCACATCGCCACCAAGCTTAACCGTTCGCACCTGGTCACTGGACGAGATGCGTTGATCCTGCCTTGCCTGGGCCGTACCGAGATCGATGTCCAGGCCGAAGGCCCGCAAGGCATCACCGTTGAAGACACCTTCAGCATGGTGCATATCTCCCATGGCCAGTTGAAACCGCGCTCGCCGTTGCTGCGTTCCGAGCCTGCGATCATCGCCGGCATGGCCAAGGCCACTCTGGGTGACCGGCCGATCGACTGGGAGTGGGTGGTGGCTGATTACGCGCGCATCCGCGACCTGATCGCTGACACTATCCCCGGCTTTACCGACTTCAATGCACGCCTGCAACATCCGGGTGGCTTCTACCTGGGCAACGCCGCAGCCGAACGCGAGTGGAACACCCCCAGCGGCAAGGCGCAGTTCACTGCCACCCGGTTGCCGGCACAGTTGGTCAATGAAGCGGTGCTGGCACGTGGCGACAAACCTGACCTGATCCTGCAGACCCTGCGTTCGCACGATCAGTACAACACGACCCTGTACGGTCTGGACGATCGCTACCGTGGTGTGTTCGGCCTGCGTGAAGTGGTTTTCGCCAACGAGGCCGACATCCACCGGTTAGGCTTCGCGCCCGGTGACAAGGTGGACATGGTGTCGCTGTGGGAGGACGGGCTGGAGCGACGGGTCAGCGGCTTCACACTGGTGGCCTACGACATTCCCGCAGGCCAGGCGGCCGCCTATTACCCGGAGACCAACCCGCTGGTTCCTCTGGAAAGCTACGGCGACGAGACCTTCACGCCCACGTCGAAGTTTGTCGCCATACGCCTTGAGCGCGCACAGCCGGATGCTCTGATCCACGCCGTCGCCGAATAACCCTCACTTTCTTCATCTACCGACTGCAGGCCCGCGGGCGTGCGGCCCCTCCGTGGCTGCCGCCCGGGCAGGGGCCTGCCTGTCCACAAGGATATTGTCATGTCGAATCTGAGTGCACTGGACCTGGCGCGGCTTCAGTTCGCCTTCACGGTCTCGTTCCACATCATTTTCCCGGCCATCACCATTGGCCTGGCCAGCTTCCTGGCCGTGCTCGAAGGCTGCTGGCTGAAAACCGGCAACCCGGTCTACAAGGACCTGTACAAATTCTGGTCGAAGATCTTCGCCGTCAACTTCGGCATGGGCGTGGTGTCGGGCCTGGTGATGGCCTACGAGTTCGGGACCAACTGGGCGCGTTTCTCCGATTTTGCCGGTAGCGTGACCGGCCCTTTGCTCACCTACGAGGTGCTGACCGCGTTCTTCCTCGAAGCGGGCTTCCTGGGGGTGATGCTGTTCGGCTGGGGGCGGGTAGGGCGCAAGCTGCACTTTTTCGCCACGATCATGGTAGCCATAGGCACGCTTATCTCGATGTTCTGGATCCTCTCTTCAAACAGCTGGATGCAGACGCCACAGGGCATCGAGATAGTCGATGGCCGCGTGGTGCCACTGGACTGGTTCAAGATTGTCTTCAACCCGTCGTTCCCTTATCGGCTGGCGCACATGGCGCTGGCTGCGTTCCTGTCCACCGCGTTCTTCGTCGGTGCTTCGGCTGCCTGGCATCTGCTGCGTGGGCACGACACCCCGCAGGTGCGCAAGATGCTGTCGATGGCCATGTGGATGGTGCTTATCGCCACGCCCGTGCAGGTGGTGGTTGGTGACGCCCATGGCCTGAACACCCTGGAGCACCAGCCGGCGAAGATCGCTGCCATCGAGGGGCACTGGGAAAACAAGCCGGGTGAAGCCTCGCCACTGGTGCTGTTCGGCCTGCCGGACATGGCCGCTGAAACCACTCGCTACAATATCGAGGTTCCATACCTGGGCAGCCTGATCCTGACCCACAGCCTGGACAAGCAGATCCCGGCCCTGAAGAGCTTTGCCAAGGAAGACCGCCCCAACTCGACGATCATCTTCTGGAGCTTCCGGGTCATGGCCGGGCTGGGCATGCTGATGCTGGCCTGCGCGCTGCTGGCCCTGGTGTTGCGCCGCAACGCCGCGCTGTACCGCAACCGTGCCTTCCTCTGGTTCGCCCTGCTGATGGGGCCGTCGGGGCTGATCGCCATGCTGGCCGGCTGGTTCACCACCGAAGTGGGCCGTCAGCCATGGGTGGTCTACGGGATGCTGCGCACTACCGATGCGGCATCCAACCACAGCGCCTTGCAGATGAGCATGACCCTGGCGGCGTTCGTGATCATCTATTTCTCGGTGTTCACCGTGGGGATCGGCTACATGATGCGCCTGGTGCGCAAGGGCCCGGCCGCACATGACATTCCCCCGACCCCTGAGCAACCGGATTCGCTGGCCACTGCGCGTCGCCCGCTGTCCGTCGCCGATTGAGAAGGAGCAGGACAATGGCAATTCAAGGTATCGACCTGTCGGTCATCTGGGGCGTGATCATCGCCTTCGGCCTGATGATGTACGTGGTCATGGACGGCTTCGACCTGGGGCTGGGCATCCTTTTCCCGTTGATCAGCGACTCCAGTGATCGTGACGTGATGATGAATACCGTGGCACCCGTGTGGGACGGCAACGAGACATGGGCCGTGCTGGGCGCGGCGGCGTTGTACGGCGCTTTCCCGCTGGCCTACTCGGTGATCCTCGAGGCCCTTTACCTGCCACTGGTACTGGTGCTGGCCGGGCTGATCTTCCGTGGCGTGGCCTTCGAGTTCCGCTTCAAGGCCCATCCGGCCAAGCGCCATCTGTGGGACAAGGCGTTCATCGGCGGTTCGGTGCTGGCGACCTTCTTCCAGGGGGTAGCCATCGGCACCTACATCTCCGGCATCCCGGTGGTGGGCCGCCAGTTCGCGGGCACGGGATGGGACTGGCTGGCGCCGTTTCCGTTGTTCTGTGGTGTCGGCCTGCTGCTGACTTACGCGCTGCTGGGCAGCACCTGGCTGCTGATCAAGACCGACGGCATGCTCGAATCGCGCATGCGTCACTACAGCCGGCCGCTGACCTACCTGCTGGCAATGGTGATCGTGGTGATCTGTGCCTGGACTGCCTGGCTGCATGATGACATCGCCCAACGTTGGTTCGGTGCCAGTCACTGGCTACGTTCGGCGCTGATCGCGGTGCTGGCGGTGCTGGCCGTGGTGGTGATCCAGAAGGCCCTGCGCAAGCGTCACTCGCACCTGCCGTTCATCGCCGTGGTGGGGCTGGTGTTCCTGGGCTACCTGGGCCTGGCGATCAGCATCTGGCCGAACATCGTGCCGCCCAGCATCACCCTGTGGCAGGCCGCTGCGCCGCTGACCAGCCAGTTGTTCGCTCTGATTGGCGCGCTGTTCATCATTCCGATCATTCTGGGCTACACCTTCTGGAGCTACCACGTATTCCGCGGCAAGGTGCAGGCAGGGGATGCCTATCACTAGGTGTCGAGCGGTGACGCACGCTGGTGCAGGGGTACATCACCTGTACAGGCGTGCCTGACCGCGATGCTTCACTGCGGCGCTGCCAATGTCATTCGGCTCATTGAATGCGCGGCAATCCACCGAACTTTCAAAACTGCATCAAGGATAGCGTTTCTATGGATGATCTCGAAATCGAACCCCAGGCCGTCGACAGTGCGGTTACCCGCAGCGCAATCTTCCTGGTGGCGACGCTCAATCCCGGCAATGACAGCCGCGACCGCGTGCGTGCCCTGTGCGCCGACCTTGGCGGCCTGGTTCGCTCGGTCGGCAAACGGGTGCCGAGCGGTAACCTGTCTTGCGTCATCGGTTTCGGCGCGGCGGTCTGGGACGGCCTGTTCGGTGCCCCGCGACCGCTCGGCCTGCACGCTTTCAGGGAGTTCGGCAGTGGTCAGCGCAAGGCTGTCGCCACGCCGGGGGACATTCTCCTGCACATACGCGCCGAGCACATGGACCTGTGTTTCGAACTGGCCGCGCTGGTGGTCAAGCGCCTTGGGCAAGCGGTGACGGTGGTCGATGAGGTGCAGGGTTTCCGCTACTTCGACATGCGCAGCATCATCGGTTTCGTCGATGGCACGGAAAACCCTGGGGCGCGGGAAGTGGCCAGGTTCACGTTGGTCGGCGATGAAGATCCGCACTTCAGTGGCGGCAGCTATGTGCTGGTACAGAAGTACCTGCACGATATGAAAGGCTGGGAAGCGTTATCCACCGTGCAGCAAGAGCACATTATCGGCCGGACAAAACTTTCCGATATCGAATTGGACGCCTCGATCAAACCCAGCTGTTCGCACAGTTCGCTCACGACACTGGAAGAAGGCGGTCAGGAATTCAAGATCCTGCGCGACAACATGCCCTTCGGCCGCCCTGGTGCCGGAGAGTTCGGCACATACTTCATTGGCTACGCTCGTTCGCCGGCACCGATCGAGCAGATGCTGGAAAACATGTTCGTCGGCAAGCCGCCAGGCAACTACGACCGCTTGCTGGACTACAGCCGGGCGATGACCGGAGGGCTGTTTTTCGTGCCCTCGGTGGGCTACCTGGAGAGCCTTGGCGAATGACCCGTCATCGTGACTTGAATCAATGCGCCACAGGTTCACTATTCGTCCCAATAGCATGTTACGTAACGTAGTATGAATTCGCTGGGTCGAGCAATGAATGACAGCAACACCGGCTGGGGAACGTCAAGGTCGCAGATGCCAGATGATCCGATGCCCCAGGAAACTCACGGAGAAGACCTGGGCCTTTAAGTATCGCTGTTTGGGGTTGGTAACAGCTTGGCTACCGCCCAGTGTCTCGAAACCGACAGGTCGACCTGCCGGTTGCGAGTGATGGCTATCGAACCGGGGTTACCAGGCTCAACTAGAAGCGCCATTCTTCAGCACGAACCAGCTGACAAAACGGGCCATCGAGCGTTGCGTTGTGATGAGCAACGATATCCTCAGCTTTCATCACGGGCGTATCTGAACAGGTATGGCCGTCCGCGACGAGTACAGCATCAAAGCCAAGATCACGGGCAGCACGGCAGGTGCTGTCTACGCAGTACTGGGTTTTCATTCCCGTAATTACCACACCGGTAGCGCCGCAAGAGCGCAAACTGGCTGCCAGCTCGGTCATTTCGAAGGCGTTGGGCCTCCGCTTCTCGAACACTACTTCTCCACCCAGCAGGTTCAATTCCTCAGCAATCATTGTCAACGGACTACCTGATTCAATTGGAGATCCGGCTGGCCCGATATGGCGCGCGAGAAAAATCGGAGCTGCTGCGCTCCGCGCCTTATCCATTAGAGCATTCAAGGTTTCCAACAACTCCCCACAGCGCCAGGGCCGTTCAGTGCCATGAACAAGTCCCACTTGGATGTCGAGTATCAACAGGGCATACATGGATGCATCTCCTTGCGTTTGAACCAGCGACGCACGGGCATAAAAAAAGGCCCTATCCATCACTGGCGGGCCTTTGAAGTTCGTCTGCTATCAGCTCACGACACCTCACACGCTCCGCCTTCAGCGGTCGTGGTCGCGGTGGTCGAGGTGAGGTAATGGTTGGTCATGGATCGACACTAGCAATATCGCAGCGTGCTGACAAGCCAGATGCTGAAGTGCGCGGTTTGACAGGCAGGATAGTTGAATAGGCAGGCATTTGGTCTTGCGGACGGTTGTACAAGAGAAGAGGGTAACTGCCTTGCTCTAAAAGCTTGCGCGGTCCCTGTAGAAGACCCCCTAGCCTTTCCGGGTTGCGCTGTCACGCAGAGAACTCAATTCGAGAGTGCGACGTAGACTTTGTGGGAGGGGCATGAGCGCGAAGAATTCAACGCGGTGGTTGACACCGGCAGCGCAAGGTCCCTGCTAATTCAATGAGTTATGTACAGTTTAAACTATTGAATGACCTCCCTTCACCATGATTAAATCGCCGCCGGTTCACGCGCCCGCCAGGGCCTGAGCCAAGCAAGGTGCAAGGGTGGCTCGCAGCAACTGCCTAAAAAGCCTCTTGACATTTCGACAGCGCAAGAGGTGCGGTGGCGTAAATTTCACACATTAAATGGATGTTAAGAAACATATGTGGATGTCGAACGAGCGGGAAATTATTGGCAGTTACAAAATGCTGGGTAGCAAAGACCCGGATGCCATTTTCACGCAGAAAAACATGCTCCTTAAGGGTTCCAAATTCCTCAAGCTGGTCGGTTGGTTCTGTATCATTCTGGGGGTACCCATGCTGTTCTTGCTGGTGCCGGGCATCATCATGATTGCACTGGGTGGTTTCCTGTTGGTACGCGCCAACAAGAACATCAAGCTGATTGAGCAAGCAACCGAGGCGTATTGCCTTGAAATCGGTGTGACACCGGTTTAAACGCGAATCCAGGGGTGGGCCAACTCAACCTCAGGCCTTGCGCTGACCGTCCGCTACGGCCAGCGCAGTGACAAACTGCCTTGGAATTCGAACTCACCACACTGAGTGGTTTCTCAGCGATGACGAAAGCCGGCGCAGGGCATCCAGTGCCCGTCCGCTGAGCGTCGCTATCAGCCCTCGCTGCTGCTTCTGCCCAACGCATCGACGGCTTCGTCGATGAAGTGCCTGACCTTTGCCGAGGGACGACGGTCGGCTGGGTAGATCAGGTTGACGGGGTAGGTGGGTCCTTCGAAGTCCTCAAAGAGTACGACCAATTCACCTCGTTGCACGTAAGGCATGAGCACGTCCTCGACACAGAGCGTGATACCGAAGTCCGACAACGCCGCGTTCACCTTGGCCTGGGTGTTGTTGACGTTCAGTCGACTCGCAATGGGGATCGTGAACGTCTGCATGTTTTTGGTGAATCGCCAAAGCTTGTCCGTCATTCGATCGGAAAACAGGTAGCCCAGACAATCATGGTCCACGAGTTGCTCGGGATGGACCGGCGTTCCTCTGCGCGACAGATAAGCAGGGGATGCGCAGGCGAACATCCTGAAAGGCTTCAAGCCGCGTTGAACCAATGCTGCACTGTCGGCCAGTTGAGGTTTTCCCAAGCGGAAGACGACTTCGAATCCCTCTTCCACGATGTTCACAAACCGGTCTGTCAATTCCAGCTCGATTTCCGTTTCGGGGTAACGCGTTAGATACTGGGTAAGGAATGGAATTAATCGATGCGAGCCGTAATTGTAGGGCGCGCTGATCCTGATTTTTCCGCGTGGCGTTGAGTTCGCTGCCAGCGCCAGCGCGTCGGCGTCTTCAACGTCGTTCAGGATTGCCTTGCAGCGCGAATAGTATGCTTCACCCAAGGCGGTCAAGCTTTGACGGCGGGTGGTTCGGGTGATCAGTTTGAGACCTAGCTGAGATTCCAGATTGCCAACCTGTTTGGCAATCAGTTGCGGGGTTACGCCCAGTAGTGCCGCCGCTGCCGAAAACGAGTTTGATTCGGCTGCCGCCACGAACGCCGCCATACTTTTCAGCTTGTCCATATTTACAACCTTTAGTTGTCAATGTTGTTCTGTATCAAGCGTTTATCTTGAAGATCTTCCTGCTTAACATGTCCCGGGTCAATCAAAGTAAGCGTCTTGTACTTCTTGGAGCGGAGATCTGGAAATGGTGAACATATCGCATGAAACGGCGGAAGAGACGGAGCGCCGGCTGTTACGCGTGACGACCCAGGCGCGTGTCCGGTTCTTTACTGGCACATATGCGTTTTTGGAGTTTCCTTTGTCATCTTTTCCTCGTGCGGTAGATCCTGGCGCACTGGCCCTCGTTCGAGATGACAAGGTGTGGAGTCAACTGGTCCCTTGCGAAGCCGTCGACCAGGAGTTATTCGGCGTCTTCCGTTTCCATTTCCCCGAGGGCGCAGACAACAGCGGGTTTGTAGGCTGGTTGGCAACTCGTCTGAAACAGCGCTTTGGTACAGGTGTTTTCGTCACCTGCGGCCAACACCGAGATGAAGGCGGGATCTTTGATTATTGGGGCGTCCCGGCCAGTCTGGCTTCGGATGTCTTCAAGGAGATCCAGGCATTGGTTGATGGTCGGGCGGGGAAAATGAAGGGGGATCGATAGATACCCAGTTGTAAAAACTCGTTGGCTGAGGACTTGGCTCTAGTGTGCTCGAGACCGCGCTGGCTGATCTGCAGGAACTGCCAGCCAGGTACGGGTAGCCAGCTGCGCCTTGCGCGCGTTGCCTAACCCTTCGCGGCGAAACCTGCTGGGCAAGGGCCTGGCTCTGTGGCTGTTGGGGGCCGGTGGCGTCAGTGTGCTCAACCGCCTGGCCCCGGTGGCCGACCTGCTGGCCGACGCTCACACCGCCACCGGCGAGCGCAAGACCCTGCTGCTCGCCGATGGCAGCCGTCTGAGCCTCAACGCTCGTAGTGCGGCCGATATCCGCTTTGACGCCCGGCAGTGCCGGGTAATGCTGCGCGCAGGTGCCCTGCGGAATCGGCGTAAGCCTGATGTTGTGCTGGCGTAAGGCCTGGTTGCGCCGGCTGGGTCGGTGCTTTTGTCGCTGAACCCGCTCGCTGGCCTTAAGCGGCCTGTTGTAGGTGGCAGGGTTCGGGCCTGGTTCAAGGTCCTCCATGGCATGCCCCAGATATGTCCCCAAGTGTGGCAATCCTCTGGAACAGGGGCCCCCATGATCCATGAAAAGGCAGGGATGATCAGATGAGCAGCTTGCGCTCTCGACGTGCTCTTTTTTCGGGCGCCTGATCTGGAACTTTCGTGCTGTTTTAGGCAATCGATTTTGTCATTTAACGATCCCTGTCCAAGCACCATTGAGGTACCTAAGCCAAGGGTTACAGGGCGCGTCGGGATGGCAAGTTGACTCTCCCCTTAAGGGGAGACTTTAGACTCCCGGCCCTCGCTAGATTTGGCCTGAAAACAGCTTTTTTGGGCCTGATGACTTCATTCATTCAATGCTGCTTTTGTAGGGAAATATTCAATGAACAATCCATTGGAACTGGACAGCGTTATCAGCAGTACACGGGAGATTCTTGCGCAATTGCTGGTGATGGATAGGGACGACGTTGCAGAGCACAGCAGTATCGTAGACGACCTCAGTGCCGACTCGCTGGACATTGTCGACCTGAGCTTCCAACTGGGCCGTCAGTACGGTTGCACCTTGCCGAAAACCAGCGTGCTGGATCACGCGGTAGCGGTGTTCGGCGACGCCACCCGGTTTGTCGAAAAAGGCCGTATCACGCAGGACGGCGTGGCATTGCTGGAACAGAGCCTCAGCGCTTATGCGCCGGGCCAGTTGCGCGCGGGTATGCAGCCGGGCGAAGTCTTCGCGGCCACCACCGTACGTAACTGGGCGCAGCAATGCCATAACGTTTTCAACTACCTCCCCGAGACCTGCCCTGAGTGTGGCGCGGTTCACGCCCAACTCAATGAACGTAAACAAGTGGTGTGTGGCGGTTGCAGTGCCCGCCTGACCCCTCTGGACGGTGACTCGATCTCGCGTCTGTTGGTTGAGCAGTACGCGGCCACCCAGTTGAAAACCTCGGCGTAGGGGTTGCCTTGATGCAGGCCCGAGAGGTTCTGGTCACCGGCTATGGTCTGGTGGCTCCCACGGCACTGGATGCGGCCTCGCTGTTCAGGACGATCAGCGAAAAGCGTTCCTGCATTCGCCAGCACCCGGCGTTTGCCGAACTGGGGTTTGCTAACCCGGCGGCCGGATTTATCGATGAGCAACAATGGCAGGTCATCGCGGCGGCCTTCCCGGGTGATCTGCAGACCACCTCCCGCCAGGAATGGCTGGCGCATTACGTGGCCCGTCAGGCGCTGGCCCATGCCGGGTTGGCCGACGGCGCATTTGCCCGAGTCGCCAGCGGCATTTTTGTCGGGGCCAACAAACATTGCGAGAGCGGTGATTTGCGGGACGCCAGCCGTTACATGGACGATCAGGGGCGGGTCGATCTCGACCACTACCTGGATAACCACACCCTCAGCGGTGGGGCGTTTGCCCGGCGGGTCGATCAGCAAACCCGCTATCTCGCCGAATGGTTGGGTGTACGTGACCATATCTCCACACATTCCGATGCCTGTGCTGCCGGCACCATGGCCATCGGCAGCGCCTATCGAGCGATCGCCCGTGGCGAGATCGACCTGGCATTGTGTGGCGCGGTGGAGTTGATGGCCCATGAGTTGTCCTACTACAGCTTTGATGGGCTGGGCGCACTCTGCCAGCGAGTGGACTTTTCCCCACAAGAACAGAGCCGGCCGTTTATGCCGGACCGCTGCGGCTTTGTGCTGAGTGAAGGGGCGGCGCTGTTGGTGCTGGAATCCCGCGAGCATGCCGAGCGTCGTCAGGCCTGTTCGCTGGGCCGGGTGCTGGGTTACGCGAACCTGTGCGAGGCAGAAAAAATTACCTCCAGCAGTCGCGACGGCAGCAAGTATGCCGACTGCATGACGGCGGCCCTGGCCGATGCCGAACTGATCAGTGCGGCTGTGGACCATGTGAATGTTCACGGTACGTCGACCCAGGCCAATGACCGTTGCGAGGCCCTGGGCTTGGCGCAGGTCTTCGGCGAAACCCTGGAGCAGATGACGTTCACCGCCAATAAATCTGCCGTTGGGCATTCATTGGCCGGCAGTGGTGCCATTGAGGCGGTGCTGTCGTTGATGAGCATTCAGTTGGGCGTGGCCTTGCCGACCCTCAATTTTCAGCCGGAAAAATCTGAATTTCCGGAGTTGAAATTCCTTTGCGAACCGTTGCAGCAACCGATCAATGTCGTGCTCTCCAACTCCTTCGGGTTTGGTGGCGTGAACAGTTCGTTGGTGCTGGGCAGGGCATGAAATGACCAGATCCAATTCAATAGCCGTTTACATCACCGCTGCGTCGGTACTCAACGCCGCCGGTACTGAATGTGCGTCTCGTGACAGTCAACCTCAGGCGGCGCAACCGCTGGATTTCGACCCCGCACGCCTGGCCCATTGTGTTGCAGCGCCTGCCTTGCCGGCCGGTGTGTACGACCGCAAGTTGTCCCGCAGCCTTGAGCCTCAGGGGGCGCGTCTGCTGTATTGCGCCGGCCGTCTCGCCGAGACCTTGCGTGGGCTGGAACTGCCCGAGGGGCGGATCGCATTGACCGCTGCCATTCCGGAAGTGGATGGCCCGAGCTCGTGCTGGGATGCAGTGCGCGCCATTGGTGAACAACCGGCGGATCTCTTGGCGCAATTCTTTGCCCACACTCCGCCGCTGCATGCGCTGATGATGCTCAACAGCAGCGTCATGGCCCACGCGGCTGAGGCCTTGCGTTGCAAGGGCCCCATGGGCGGCTTTTGCTCCCAGGGCAATGCGGGGCTGGATGCTTTGATGGATGCCGCCGGCCATCTGAGCGAAGGCCGTGCCGATGCTGCCGTCGTCATCAGTAGCAGTCCGAACATCACTCCGGCGTTGTACCTGCGTGACGCTACTCACCCACCTGTGAACCCTGGCCCGTGGGTTTTCGGCGAAGGTGCTGCGGCACTGTTGCTGACGACCAACCCGGGCAGCGCTGCTCAATCTGCGTTGCGCATTGTCGGGTTTGCCCGTGGTTACAGCGCGCAACCCGAGCGTGGACTGGCGGTTGGTCGCGACGTCATTGAGCGTGCTTTGAGCAACGAAAAACTGTGCCTCAGCGATGTCGGGCAAGTCGTCGCCGACGCACAGGATCCGCAGATTGCCGCGTTGTTCAGCCAATCGGGGCACACCCTCGAACACTCAAAGGCGTTGGTAGGTGACTTGGGCAGCAGCGCCTTGCTCACCGAAATCGCTGTGACCTGGGCACTGGGTTCCAGCCGTTACACGTTGTTGCTCGAACACAGCCGAGGTGGGCATTGGGGCGCGGTGTTGCTGGCCAGAGCGTCGTCGGACAAAGAGACAATGGAGAGTTATCCATGAGCCCCACACGGATCGTGATCACGGGCATGGGCGCCGTCACCGGCTTCGGTTTCGAGTGGCAGTCCATGTGGCAAAAAATGTTGGCCGGCGAGCATTGCATTCGGCCATGGCAACCGGAAGGTGTCGAGGCGGGTGCTTTCCCCGTGCGTTATGCAGCGCCCGTGGATATGGGCTTGATGCCCGCGCACTTGAAAGACCATCCGGCCTGGGAGGGGGCGCTGGAAAAACGCACCCGCTTTGGATGGGTTGCGGCCACCCAAGCCATTGCCGACAGTGGCCTGAGCCCCGAACAGTTGCGCAGCGCGGCGGTATTGTCAGCGTCCGGCGTACCAGCTCATCGTTTGCAGGACATGCTGCTCAGCCTGGCGGACAACCCGGCGCAGGCGCCGTCCTGGGCTCAACTGATGGCGCGACAAGCGCAGGTCGATCCTGACGGTTCGCTGTGTCAGAGCAACGACCGCCTTGCGCGGGTGATTGCCGATGGCATCCGTAGTGAAGGCCCGGTGATCAATATCAGCAGCGCCTGCGCGGGAGCGTCCCAGGCCATCGGCAATGCATTCCAGATGATCCGCCGCGGCGAGGTCGAGGTGGCCATTGCCGGGGGCGCCGATTCGGTACTGAGTCTGGACACCATGACCGCGCTGTATCTGCTCGGCGCCGCCAGCAGCGAACAGCGTTGGGGCACCGAATTGTGTCGGCCGTTCGACCTCCATCGCAGTGGCTTGATCGCGGGTGAGGGCGGTGGTTTTGTCGTGCTCGAAACCCTCGAACGGGCGCTTGCCCGAGGGGCCACGCCGTACGCCGAAGTGCTGGGTTTCGGCAGCAGCCTGGATGCCTACAAAATCACCGCACCCGACCCGCAGGGCCGGGGAGCGGTGCTGGCGATGCAGGCGGCCCTGACGGATGCCGGGCTGGAGCCGCAACACGTCGATCTGATCAATGCCCACGGTACGTCGACACCCCTCAACGATGCTGCCGAAACCCTGGCGATCAAGACCCTGTTTGCCGAGCGCGAACATTATCGGCGGTTGTTGGTGACGGCCAACAAATCCCAGTTCGGCCACCTGATTGCGGCCGCCGGAGCCCCGGAGTTCATGCTCACGGCCCTGGCCTGCCGGGATGATCGGATCACGCCGACCCTGAACCTGCATGATGCCGACGAACAATGCGACCTCGACTACTGCGCCCATCAAGCGGTCAAGCGCAAGGTCGACGTTGCCCTGAGCAACTCCTTCGGTTTCGGCGGCCTCAACACCTCGCTGGCGCTGGGCAAGTACCGGGAGGCGCCGCGATGAAACAGGCGGTCGCGATTGCCGGTGCGGGTTGCGTGTTGCCCAGCGGCTGGGGCGTCGAGTCTTTTTGGGCAGCCGCGAACGAAGGGCGCAGTGCAATTACGGCGCTGAACGCCCGACGGTTCCGCAGCGAACGCGTGGTGGCGTTCGGGCAAATTCAGGATCAGGACCACCAACGCAGCCGACAAGACCTTGCGCAAAACCTTCAGCGTTACTGCACGCCGGCAGTGATTTGGGGGGTCAGCGCGGTACGCCAGGCGTTGGCAGAAGCAGGCCTGGCCGATGCGCAGCCGGATGTCCGTTTCGGTTTGTATTGCTGTCAGGGCGGCTACACCCATCCGTCTCTGGAATCCTATGCCGAGCTGTTGCACGGCTGTCTGCAGGACGGCGTCGCCGACATGGCGGCGTTCGCCAAACGGATCCTGCAAGACCGTGCCCAGGACCCTTTTCTGGTGCTCAAGAGCTTGAGCAACTGCTTGCTGGGTGTCACCAGCCTGGCGCTGAAACTGGTGGGGGAGTGCAACGCCTATATGCAAGGTGTCGCCGGCAACCTGGCAGCCTTGCGTGAGGCTACGGCCGCTTTGCAGGACAACCGAATTGACGCGGCAATCATTGTCGGTGCGGGCAGCGAGCTGGATGCGCTGGCGCTGTCCGGGTTGGTCCAGGCGGGTGCCATCAGCGCCAACGGCTCGAACACTCTGCTGCCGTTTGACCTTCGCGGCACCGGTGGCATTGCCGGGGAAGGCGCGGCAGCATTGGTGCTGCGTCGGCGCGAAGACCTGCCGGCCGGTCCTCAGGCCTGCCTCGCCGACATGACGGCCCATGCCACCCTCGGTCGCTTGAGCCTGCCCGACAGCCCAACCGATGTGTTGGTGTGCAGCGGCACCGGCGATGCACACAAAGACCGCGTGTTATGCCAGACGCTGGCCCTTGCGCGCGCCTCGCACATCACCAGTGGGTTGGCGATCAACGGCATTCTTAGCGCGGCGCCGAGCCTGGTGGATCTGATTCTTGCGCGTTGCGCATTGCAGGCCCAAAGCGTGCCGCCGATTGCCGGTTTGCAGCAGCCAGTGGCGAACCTGCCGTTTATTCAGGGCGCGCCCCACCCCGCGAGCCTTGCTCATTGCCTGGTGCTGAACCGCGACGACAACGGATTCAGCGCCGCCTATCAAGTGCTCTACAGCGCAAAGGTCACTCAAGACTGACGCTGGCGACCGCCTCTTTTTTATTTTTAAGGGATATGACATTCATGGATTATCGCGATTTCGTTCGGCCAAAATTCGTCGGCCTGCTCCAGGCACTGGGCCTGGGATGTGAGTTTCAGCGCGCCCTCGGTAGCCAGTTGTTCTACCGCAACCCCAAGGGCGACATGGTCACGGTCACCGACTTTCTCGGCGGTTACGGTGCGGCACTGTTCGGCCACAACGACCCGCAGTTTGTTGATCAGCTTTGTGCGCTGTTGCGCAACGACGTGCCGTTCAACGCACAATTGTCGATCCGCGGTGCAGCCGGGCAATTGGGGCGAGAACTCAGCGACGCCTTCAATCGTGAACTGAAGAACACCGAACGTTATATTTCGACTTTCTCCAACAGTGGCGCGGAGGCGGTGGAAATCGCTGTCAAGCACGCGGAGTTCCGTCGCCAGAAAAGCCTGCAAAAGCAGTTCGACGACATCGATTTCACCCTGGCCAGCCTGACCGCCAGCGAACGCGCTTACCGCGAGCTGGATGTGGCCGACCTCGACCTGCCGGCGGGTGTCCTGCCGGCCACCCTGAACAGCGTGACCTTGCGTCAGGTGGTTGAAGCCGTTCGCCAACACAACCTGGCGCAGTTGCACATCGAACCGGTATTTGTCGCCCTGCGCGGCAGCTTCCACGGCAAATTGGTCAATACCGTGCAACTGACCTATGGCCGTCAGTACCGGGCGCCGTTTGCCCGTTTTGGTCTGAACGTCGAGTTCATCGACCCACAGCAGCCCCGTCAGTTGCAGGAATTGCCTGCCCGGCACACGCACCATTGGTTGAGCCTGCAATGGGACGGCGAACGCCTGAACGTGGTGCAACTGCCGTTCAGTGGGATTACCGCCGTGTTGATGGAGCCGATTCAGGGCGAAGGCGGTATCAACGAGTTCGCGGCCGAGTTCTATCTGGGGCTGCGCAAGCTGTGTAACGAGCAACAATGCCCGCTGATCGTCGATGAAGTGCAGTCGGGTTTTGGTCGCACCGGGACGTTTCTTGCCAGCAGCCAGTTCAACCTGCAAGGCGACTATTACTGCCTGTCCAAGGCCCTTGGCGGCGGCTTGATGAAAATCGCCGCCACGGTGATCCGCAGCAGCCACTACGAAGGCGAGTTCAGCTACATCCACAGCTCGACCTTCGCCGAGGACGATGCGTCCTGCCATATCGCGCTGTCGGCATTGCGTCGGTTGTTCGCCAATGACGACGCGATGCTCAAAGACATACGCACCAAGGGCGCCTACCTCAAAGCCTCGCTCAATGAACTGAAGATGGCCTATCCGGATGTGATCGCCGATGTGCGCGGGCGTGGCTTGCTGGTGGGTTTGGAATTGCACGACTTGAGCGTCAGCAGCTCGCTGGTACAGGCGTCGGCCCAGTACAACGATGCCTTGGGTTACTTGATCGCCGGTTACCTGTTGCAATTCGAAGCGTTACGGGTAGCACCGTCGGGCAGCAACTCCAACGTGATTCGCCTGGAGCCGCCAGCCTGTATCACCCTGAGCGAAATCGACGGGATGATCGCTGCCCTGCAACGGGTCTGCGACATGCTGCGCCGTGGCGATGCGTTCCCGTTGGCGGCGGGTATCTGCGCGGACTCGATTCCCGCTGTGCCAGCCCGTCAGGACGATTTTCGGGTGGCCGAGCCCGTTGAAAACATCGATGCCAAGGTCGAAGTTGTCGCTCGGGTAGCGTTCATCAACCACCTGATCGATGCCGATATCCTCGGTGACGTCGATCCCTCGCTGGCAGCCCTGAGCCCGGAACAAAAACGCACGTTCATCAACCGCACCAAGCCTGAACGCCGCGCTGCGCCAGTCGGCCCGGTGATCATCCGGTCGCGCCTCGGCATGGCGGTGGAGTTCACGTTGTACCCGCTGTGCATGGATTCGGATGCCATGGCCGAGTACATCCTCAGCGGTGACCTGGACACCATTCGCGACGAAGTCGGCAGACGTATCACCGATGCCCGCGCCGATGGCTGCAGCATCGCCGGCCTTGGGATGTACACCTCGATCGTCACCAACAATTGTCAGGCGCTGAAGATTGCCGACATGGCGCTGACGTCCGGCAATGCCCTGACCATCGGCATGGGGCTCGAAGCCATCGAGCAAGGCTGCGTACAGCAAGGTCTGGCATTGCGCGAGCAAACCGCTGCCGTTGTCGGTGCCGCCGGTAACGTTGCCTCGACCTATGCCTCGGTGCTGTCCGCCACCGTCGATCACCTGATTCTGATTGGCAGCGGTCGTGACGGCTCGGTTCGGCGCCTGGAGAAAACTGCCCAACTGATTTACGCCGACGCGGCCCGTTCGATCCTCAAGGGCACGGCCGAACACGACCGGTTGGCGCAGCGACTGCTGACCCTTGATGGTTTTTGTGACTTGTTGCGCTCACATGGACAAAAAGCCGACCTCGGTTTGCACATCGCCCGTCTGGTGGATGAGCGCCTTGGCGCGAACGCTTTCATCACGGTCACCAACGATCTCGACGCCCTCAAGGGCGCACGGGTTGTCCTGTGTGCGGCCAATGCGCCTCAGCCATTCCTCGGCGCCGAACATTTCGCCGAGCGCAGCGTCATCTGCGATATCGCCGTGCCGCTGAACGTCCATCAAGACCTGCCGAGCCAACGCGAAGACCTGCTCTACATGCACGGCGGCATCGTCCAGACGCCGTTCGACGACGGCCTGGCGCCCAACGTACGGGCCTACCTGAAAAAAGGTCAGCTGTATGCGTGCATGGCCGAGTCGGTGTTGATGGGCTTGTCCGGTATGAGCCAGCACGGCTCCTACGGCGATATCAGCCGCGAGCAAGTTCAGCAGGTCCGCGCACTGGCCGCGACCCACGGCTTCACTCTCGCGCAATTCAAAACTCAAAACTCACTTTAAGGAGCGGTCATGGCTCAGAAAATAGCTGTCGTGACCGGCGGCAGTCGCGGCATTGGCAAGTCCATCGTGCTGGCCCTGGCCGGCGCGGGTTATCAGGTTGCCTTCAGTTATGTCCGTGACGAGGCGTCTGCCGCTGCCTTGCAGGCGCAGGTCGAAGGGCTCGGCCGGGAGTGCCTGGCCGTGCAGTGTGATGTCAAGGATGCACAGAGCATTCAGGCGTTTTTCGAACGGGTCGAGCAGCGTTTCGAGCGTATCGACTTGTTGGTCAACAACGCCGGTATTACCCGGGACGGTTTGCTTGCCACGCAATCGTTGAACGACATCACCGAGGTCATCCAGACCAACCTGATCGGCACGCTGTTGTGCAGTCAGCAGGTGCTGCCCTGCATGATGCGCCAGCGCAGCGGGTGCATCGTCAACCTCAGTTCCGTGGCCGCGCAAAAGCCCGGCAGGGGCCAGAGCAACTACGCCGCGGCCAAAGGCGGTGTAGAAGCATTGACGCGCGCACTGGCGGTGGAGTTGGCGCCGCGCAACATCCGGGTCAACGCCGTAGCGCCCGGCATCGTCAGCACCGACATGAGTGAAGCCCTGGTCGGCGCCCATGAGCAGGAAATCCAGTCGCGGCTGTTGATCAAACGGTTCGCCCGGCCTGAAGAAATTGCCGACGCGGTGCTGTATCTGGCCGAGCGCGGCCTGTACGTCACGGGAGAAGTCTTGTCCGTCAACGGCGGGTTGAAAATGCTATGAGCCAGGCACGCACGATTGTGATTACCGGCGCGGCCAAGGGTATTGGTCGCGCCGTCGCGGAGAATTTTGCAGCCCAGGCCGAGCACCTTTTGATCTTGCTGGATCTGGATCTGGCAACTTTGCAGGAGTGGGTCGCCGAGGGCGAATTTGCTGCTCGCATCGAAACACATCAAGCGAACATCGCCGATCTCGCCAGCCTGCAACTTCTGTTCAAGGACCTGGCCAAGCGGGTCGGCTTTATCGATGTGCTGGTCAACAGCGCCGGGGTCTGCGACGAGAACGAACCCGAAGACCTCGACAACTGGCACAAGGTGATTTCGATCAACCTCAACGGCACCTTTTACATCACCTCGTTGTGCCTGCCATTGATGGCGGATGGTGGGCGGATCGTCAACATGTCGTCGATCCTCGGCCGAGCGGGCAAGGTCCGTAACACCGCTTACTGCGCTTCCAAGCACGGCATCATCGGCATGACCAAAGCCTTGGCACTGGACCTGGCGCCACGGCGAATCACCGTCAATGCCATCCTGCCCGCCTGGATCGACACGCCGATGCTGCAAGGCGAATTGGCGGCTCAAGCGCGCATCGCCGGGATCACCCGCGAGCAAATCCTGCGCAATGCCAAGAAGAAGTTGCCCCTGCGGCGCTTCATTCAGGGCGACGAAGTGGCGGCCATGGTCCGTTATCTGGCGAGCCCGGAGGCGGGGGGCGTCACGGCGCAAAGCCTGATGATCGACGGCGGTGCCGGGTTGGGAATGTAGCCATGGCTCGACTGGGATTGAACCGCGGCCTGTTGGCCGCGCTGGTCAGCCTCGGCTCGCCGGTGGCGATCGCCGAGTGGTTGCCGGAGCATCATGAAGCGGAGATCGGCGTTGCCACGGCCGTGCGTCTGCACGGTGACGACCAGGTCACGCAAAAAGCCGTGTACCTCAAGTTCAGCCTGGAGGATGCCTGGGACAGCGGCTACTACAAGGCCAAGGGCCGAGCCCGTTACGACTTCCGTTATGACGGCAACAACCCCTACAGCGCTCAAGCCCGGGACGATTACCGGGCGACCGCCGATTGGCGGCACCTTTACTGGGGGCTCTACGTCGGTGACGGCGAGCTGACGGTGGGCTGGCAGCAGGTGGTGTGGGGGCGTGCAGATGAATTAAGGGTGCTCGATCAGATCAACCCGCTGGACTATCGCGAGGGTGTGATCGGTCTGTTGGAAGACAGCCGCATCGCCGTGCCGATGATTCGCCTGGTGCAGCCGGTCGCCGAGTGGGAGCTGGAAGCGCTGGTGATCACTGATTTCGTGAAAAACCAGGCGCCGGCCGTCGGCAGCGAGTTCGATGCACCAATCTTTGCCACACCCGATCCGCAGATGTTTGTCGTCGACTCGCGGCCCGGTTATGACGGTCACAGTGGCTTCGGTTACGGCGCCAGCGCCAACGGCCGGATCGGCAAGGTGGATGTCAGCTTCGTTGCTCTCAACGCCCGCCAACAGGACCCGGTTTACGCCGTCGAAGGCCAGACCGAAGAGGGCCTGATTCGCCTTGAACGGCAATTCCCGCGCTACTCCATGGGCGGCGTCGGTGTGGCCATCGATGCCGGCCACAGCATCGTGGTGCGCAGTGAAGTTGCCTACTTCGACAATTGGCGTGTCTCCAATCCTTACCGCGCCTACGGCAGCGACCAGACGGCGATGACCAAGTCGCTGCTGGGCGTCGATTACCTGCTGCGGGACTGGCTGATCTCGACGCAGTGGCAACAACAGCGGCTGCTCGACTGGCAGCCCGGCATGGTCCAGGACAAACGCGACGACCTGTTCACCGTGTCTGCCGAAGGCTCGCAGTTCCAGGATCGCCTTAAGACCCGCCTGGTTTTCGGCATGTCGCCGCCAGCGCAGGACGACAGTTTCGTTCAGGGGATCTTCACCTACAAACCGGTGGACTGGCTCAAGTTCGGGCTCGAAGTCGATGTGTTCTTCGGCAAGCCCGAGCGCCAGTTCGGTGCGTATGCCAACCGCGACCAGATGCGCTTGTCCGCCGGTTATCTGTTCTGACCACACCGGCGCCAGTGTACGAATCACTCAAACAATGAATAGGAAATCACCATGTTGCCCATCTTCAAGACCTTGACTGTCAGCGCACTGCTGTTGAGCGCCGCTGCCGCCATGGCAGCTGAAACCCCCACGGCCGACGACATCATTCGCCAGGCCCGGGACCGCGATGACGGCAAGAGCTTCATGTCCCAGGTCTCCCTGATCCTGCTCGACAAGCAAGGTAACAGCCGCATTCGCGAGTTCAGCTACCTGCAGAAGGATTACCCGGACAGCGACAAATTCACCATGTACTTCTCCGCGCCGAGTGATGTGCGTGACGTCGCCTTCCACATCGAAAACCCGCACGAAGCCCTGGGCCTCGAAGACAGTCAATGGATGTATTTGCCGGTCAGCCGACAGACCCGAAGGATTTCCACCACCGACAAACGCGGGGCGTTCATGGGCAGCGACTACTCCTATGCCGACCTCGATAAAATTCGTGTCGAAGACTATCGCCAAGCGCTGGTCGGCGAAGAGCAGTTGCAGGGCCGCGATTGCTATGTGATCGAACGTGAGCCGGCGACGCCTGCCGTGCTGGCCAAGACCGGGTACAACAAGCTCAAGGTCTGGATCGACAAGAAAAACTCACTGGTGCTGCGCCAGGACTTCTTTGATGTAAAGGGTGTGATGTTCAAGCAGATGCGCACCCTGAAGACTGAAACCATCGACCAGATCGACAGCATCACCCTCAGCGAAACCGAGGACTTCATCGCCGGTACGCGCTCTCAGCTGCGCTTCAACCAGTTGCAGTACAACGTCGTGCTGGACGACCGCCTGTTCACGCAGACCGCGATCAAGCGCGGGCTGAAAGCCGGCGACTTGCCGGAATACGCCGTGTCTGCCCGCTAAGCGCCGCTTTCGATTCATCTGGAACCTTAATTCGTGGAAAGATACCTGAACTTCGTCGAGCGCTATGCGCGGGCGATTGTGTTTGTGCTGGTGGCGATCACCGCCTATTTCACCTACACGCTCGGCGCGCTGATGTCGGACACCAATCCGTATCTGCTCAAGGACACTCATCCGGCGCGCAAGACGATCATTGACTTGCAGCGCGAGTTCACCGGCACGTATGACTCGGTCATGGTGGCGCTGAGCAACCCCAAGAGTGTCTTCAACACCACGTCGCTGAACGCCCAGTTCGAGCTGTCCCAGGCCATGCGCCGGTTGATGCTGGCGAACGATGAGGACCGTGTCGAACTGCAGCGCATCGTAGGCCTCCACAGTGGCGACCATGAAGCCCAGGGCTTGCTGATGCAGATCCTCGCCGAGGGTTTTTCGCAGAACGATTACGTTGCCGCCAAAGCGCTGCGCGACCATGGGGCTGCCCGGCACTGGGACGACCATGACCTCCAGTTCCTGAGCTTTCTTGCCGAACGGCTCAACCCGATCCAGGAAATGGCCTCGATGGCTGATCTGGAAAACATCAGCTTGAGTGCCGATGGCGAGTTGTGGATCCACAAGACCCTGCACGCCCTGGACATGGACCCGACCAAGGTCGAAGCGCAGATAATGGGCAACGAGCAGATGGTCGGTGGCGTCGTCTCGGCGGACAAGAAAGTCGCCATGGTCGTCGCCGAACTGGGCACCAAACAGGACGACGCTCAGGCTCAGTTGCGTGCCTATCAGCAGGTCCGCGAGATCATCGCGAAGTACCAGGCCTCTCACCCGGAGTTCACCGATGAGGTGTTCATCGCCGGCATGCCGATTTTCATTGCGGCCCAGCAGGAAATCATCGATCACGACCTGGCGATGCTGTTCCCGATCGTGTTCCTGTTGGTGACTGCCCTGCTGATTTTCTTCTTTCGCAAACCACTGGGCGTGGTGCTGCCGCTGTTTAATATCCTGTTCTGCACCATCTGGACCCTGGGCCTGATGGCGCTACTGCGTGTGCCGATGGACTTGCTCACCAGTGTCTTGCCGGTGTTCCTGTTCACCATCTGTTGTGCCGACGCGATCCACGTCATGGCCGAGTATTACGAACAGCTCAATTCGGGTAAGTCTTTCCGCGAAGCCAACCGTGAAACCCAGCGCCTTATGGTCACGCCCGTAGTTCTGACAACGGTCACGACTATCGCGACGTTCATGATTTCCACCACCAACAACATTGTCAGCATCCGCAACTTTGGCGTGTTCATGTCCATCGGCCTGACGGCGGCGCTGATTATCTCGTTGCTACTGATTCCGGCGTGGATTTCGATCTGGGGCAAAGATGCCGTCCCGCGCAAAGTGCAACTCAAAGAGTCGCTGATCTCCCACTATCTGGTGGTGTTCTGTGCCTGGCTGATTCGCTGGCGCAAGCCGGTATTGCTGGTGACCCTGCCGTTATTGGCGATGATGACGGTGTTCACGTTCAAGGTGGATATCGAAGACTCGGGCATTGCCTACTTCAAGAAGGACAGCCCGGTGCGGATGTCCGACGAGTTCATTAACCGGGCCGGAGTCGCGGGTACCTCGCCGGGCTGGATCGCCTTCGACACCAAGACTCCGCGTGGCGCGCTGACCACTGAAACCGTGCAGTTCCTCGAACGTCTGGACCAGTTCATCAGGGCCCAGCCGAACGTGAGTTACACCTATTCGGTGGCGACCTACATCAAGCGCATGAACCTCGTGCTCAACGACATGAACCCTGCTTTCCTGCGGGTGCCACAGGCGGTGGAGCAGGTGACGGTGGTCGATGATGACGGGAAACCGGAGACCTTCGACGTCGATGGCAATTCGCTCATCGAACAACACATCATGATGTTCGAGAACGGTGGCGGCACCGACTTGCAGAACGTGCTCAATGCCGATTACTCGAAGGCGGTGACGCTGTTCACCATGACCTCATCTGTGGCGGGCGATTACCAGGCGATGCTCGATAAACTGGACGCCTGGCTGGCCATCAACAAACCGGCCAACCTGCAAGTCACCCATGCCGGTACGCCGTACATCTGGACCGGGGTGTTGCAGGAAATCACCCAGGGTCAGGTGCTGAGCTTCTCACTGGCGTTGCTGGCCGTGACCTTGATGATGATGTTCTGGCTCAAGTCAGTACGCCTGGGCATCCTCGGAATGCTGACGTTACTGACCACGTCGGTGACGGTGTACGGCAGCATGTACCTGTTGGATATCGAGTTGAACATTGGCACCACACTGGTGACATTCCTGGTGGTGGGCGTCGTGGATTACGCCGTTCACCTGCTGTCACGGATCAAGATACTGGTGCAGAAGGGTATCGAGATCGACGAGGCTATCCTGACGGCCATGCAGGGCGTGGGGCGCTCGACGGTGGTCAATGTTGTGATCTTCTCGATGGGCTTTGTCGCGCTGCTGTTCTCCGCCTACAAACCCGTCATCGACCTGGGTGTATTGGTGATACTGGCACTGTCATCCAGCGGCGTCATGACTATTCTGTTGGTCACGCTGATTTCGCCATGGTTCTTTGCCTCGATTGTGCCGCAGCCAGCGGTACAAGAGGGCGAGCAGCCGGGGGGTGAGAGCGTGCCAGGCTGAATCGGCGGGGCGCCTGCGTGCTGAAAAGGGCACGGGGCGCCATGACCGCTCAGGGGGGGCAGTGCGGATTCACCGGGCTTTTTCCAGGTGCTCGAACTGGCATTGCTGCTGAGCATCCTTGAGGCTCAGCTCAAACTCAACCAGGCCGTCATGCACTTGCTGCAAGGCCTGGATCTGCCCCATCAATTCCTGTTTTTTGTTATCGATAGCCTGCATGGCCAGATCCCAGGGCAGCTCCTGGCCGCGATGATCCTGCAGAATGGCCTGCATTTCTTTGAGCTTGAAGCCGAGTTGTTGAGCGCATTTGATGAAGGTCAGCAGCTCGACACTTTGCTGGCTGTAGATGCGGTATTTGCCTTCGCGTTGCGGGGGTGGCAACAGGCCGATTTCTTCGTAATGTCGAATGCTTTTGACGGTAGTGCCCGACAGCTTGGCGGCTTTGCCGATGTACATGAAGATCCCTTTTTTGACGCATCAGAAGCGAAAAGATGTCGCGCGCTCGTACACGCGCGCGACATCTTTGCACAAGCGTCAGGGGGCGGGAAGCCGGGTTGGATAAGGTGTCACAGGAGGGAGACTTGGCTGGGCAGTGCAGGGGCACGGCCCAACCGGGGCCGATCAGCGGCTGGCGACTTCCTGGACTTGTTTGAGCCAGGCTTCACGCTGTTCCGGCTTGGAGCCCAATACCGGCCCGAAGGTCAAGGTTTTCAGAGGTTTTATGCCGCAGAACTCCAGGGTGGTCTTGCGCATTTGGTGCAGGCCCGGCATACGATACACCCAGCGGTAGTACCACGGCGGCGTGTCCATGGTCACCAAAAGGTGAGCCGTGCGGCCCTTGAGCAGCTTATCCGGGAAGGGTGAGCCCTTGCGGTACTTGAAGGCAAAACCGGGCAGAAACACGCGGTCGAAGAACCCCTTGAGTAACGCCGGAATGCCGCCCCACCAGATCGGGTACACCAATGTCAGGTGTTCGGCCCAGGTAATGTCGTTCTGTGCGTTGATCAAATCGGGCTCAAGCAACTGGACCTGGTTATAGCCATCGTGCAAGATCGGATCGAAATCCAGGGTGTCCAGACGCAGCAGACGCACCTCATGGCCTGCTTGCGTGGCCGCCTCGACATAACGGTCGGTTACGGCGCCGCAAAAGCTGGCGTTCGAAGGGTGGCCGAGGATTACGAGCATGCGTTTGCTCTTCATGACGAACTCCAGATAATGAAGTGCCAAGGGTAAAGTCTGCCCCTAACGGTAGAGTCAAGCCTTGCCGGTTACCGGTGGAGACAAACAGTCCAGCAGCGCTCGGGTGTAACCCGGAAAACCGTCGAATGAGCGGGCGCAGACACGCAATGTGCGTTGCGCCCAAGGCTCCGGCAGATCGCGCCAGATCAAGCGCGGATCATGGAGGGTGCGCCGGCATTTACTGGCTGCTGCCGGAGAGGCGCGCTTGTTAGGCCAGAAAACCAGGGGGTTGCTCTGGTTTTCAATAATCCGCGCCTGCAAATCGAGCTTTTCTGAGCTCGGAAGTCAGCTATTGCCGGGTGCTGGGTGACTTGTTCGGATTTCCCTAAAGACTATCAGGGTCGCCGAAGAACATCTGTATCCGCGACCGCAACCACCGTTCCGCCGGGTCATTGTCCTGCGCCCCACGCCAGGCCATGTGCAGCTCGAAACTACGCACCTCCAGCGGCAGATCCTCGGCCCGCAACCCACCCGCCGCGGTCAGCGCGTCCGCTGTGTAGTCCGGCACCGTAGCGACAATATCGGTGCCCGCCAGCAAACTCCCCAGCCCGTTGAACTGCGGCACCGCCAGCACCACATGGCGCTTGCGGCCAATCTCTTCCAGGGCCTCGTCGATGAACCCCGACAGGTCCCCGGCAAACGACACCAGCGCATGCGGCCGTGCGCAGAAGTCGTCCAGGGTGATGGTGCCCGGCACACTGTCGGCACGCAGCAGTTTCGGCATGCTGCGGCGCAGCACCTTGCGCTTGGCGTTGGCCGGCAGTTCGCTGGTGTAACTGACCCCCACCGAGATCTCGCCCGAGGCCAGCAGCGTCGGCATCAGCAGGTAATTGACCCGACGTACCACCAGCACGATACCTGGTGCTTCGGCGCGGATGCGCTTGAGCAACTGCGGCAGCAGGGCAAATTCGGCGTCGTCCGACAGGCCGATGCGGAACACAGCATTGCTGGTGGCCGGGTCGAATTCGGCAGCGCGGCTGACCGCAGTCGAAATCGAGTCCAGCGCCGGGGACAGCAGGGAAAATATTTCGTGGGCCCGGGCCGACGGCTCCATGCTGCGCCCGGTGCGCACGAACAGCGGATCGTCGAACAGGTTGCGCAGGCGCGACAGGGCCGCGCTGATGGCGGGCTGGCCGAGGAACAGTTTTTCCGCGGCACGGGTCACGCTGCGCTCGTGCATCAGCGTTTCGAACACGATCAGCAGGTTGAGGTCTACGCGACGCAGGTCGTTTCGATTCATCGGTGCGCTTCGCCTAAAGTGGGGCAGAGGTGAATCTTAAGGCCAAAGGCTGGTACCCTGCACGGGTTTAGGGGGACCAATCGCAGGGAAAGTCAGGTGCCCAATCGATGACAAGCATGTCGACTATTAATGACCACTGATGGTCTATCCGGCAAAGCCCGGATAGAGTTCGTGGTAATTAGAGGTTCACAATGGCGAGGTATGCGATGTCCCGCATGATCCGTTTCCACAAGTTCGGCGCTGCCGATGTGCTCCGTTGCGAGGAGCAGCCCGAACCGTCACCCGCTGCCGGCGAGGTACAGATCCGCGTCGAGGCGGTTGGCGTCAGCTGGTATGACGTGCTCTGGCGCCAGAACCTGGCACCGTCCCAGGCACGCCTGCCGGCGGGGATCGGCCACGAGATGGCCGGGGTGGTTACCGCGGTCGGCGAAGGTATCGAGGATATTGCCGTGGGCGACCGGGTTGCCAGCTTCCCGGCCACCAGTGCCAACGACCACCCGGTGTATGGCGATGTCATCGTGCTGCCGCGTACGGCCATTACCCGTTATCCGGATGTGCTCACCCCGATCGAGGCCAGCGTGCACTATACGCCGCTGCTGATCGCCTATTTCGCCTATGTCGACCTGGCCCGGGCAAAAGCCGGGCAGACCGCGCTGGTCACCGATGCCAGCCACTGCGCGGGCCCTGCCTTCGTGCAACTGGGCAAGGCCCTGGGCCTGAGGGTGTTCGCCGCCACCAAGGAGGCCGAACAGCGTGAGTATCTGCTGAGCCTTGGCGCCGACAAGGTGATTGTCACTGAAGAGCAGGACCTGCTGTTGCAGGTTGGCAAGTATACCGATGGCCGCGGCGTGGACATGGTCCTCGATGGCATGGGCGGGCCGCAGATGTCGCTGCTGGGCGATGTCCTGGCACCGCGTGGCAGCCTGGTGCTGTATGGCCTGCAAGGCGGCAATCAGACACCGTTTCCCGCCTGCGCGGCGTTCCAGAAGAACATCCAGTTCTATGTACATTGCATCGGTAACTTCACCGGCAAGCCGGAGTTGGGTATCAGCCAGGACCAGGTGGCGCTGCAGCGCGCCCTGCGCGATATCAACCAGTTCACCGCCGACCAGCTGCTCACACCGCAGATCATCAAGGTGTACCCGTTCGAGCAGGTGGTAGAGGCGCATCGCTACATGGACCAATGCCCGTGTGGTGGGCGTGTGGTACTGGACATGGCGCGACACTGACGGCTGTTTGCACTATCGGGAAACCCGGGCAGAGTCCCGGGTTTTTTGTGCCCGGTACAGAATGGCTGATGTATTAAAAGAATATTCCTACAATAAAAAACGAAGCGGACTGCATTTTTAAAGATTGCTTGGTGGGTTGTCGAAATATTCCGCCAAGTTTTTTGGCTTGAACTGTTTTCGCTTGGCAGTCAATGTGTATTCTCACTTCGGCTGAATGGTTTTTTTACCCTGATCTGTATCTTCTATTCGCTTTGCATCCCTCGATAATGGCTCAATGATGGTTTGCGCAAGGAGCGTGGGATGAGCATGGCTATGTCCGAGCCAGGGCAGTGTATGGCAGCGGCTGGGTGCCGCAGTGGTGCGTTTTTATCTATGGCATGGCGACAGTGACTGGTTACGTCATTACTTTCATTTGGTTGTAGGAAATTTCTTCTTGAGAAGTTCAGGGTATGTTGATGTTCAGGTCTTCTGTTCAATATGCGCTGGCTGCATGAAGTTGATGAGGTGATTTCGTGACGGCTATTCACGACCAGGCAATGCACTATATCTACCAGCAAGTACTCGAGCGCTTGCTTAGTCACATGTCACAAGCGCAGCGTGCTTCCTTGCAGTTACTGATACAACGTCTGCTGGTTGCTGCCGGCGGGCCCGAATACATCGGCACCTTCCGCTTGCTGGTGCTGCAAGGCAACGAACGCCGCAGTGCCCGGCTGCTGGCCATGCTGCGTGCGGCGCAACTGAGTATTGCCCAGCGTGCGCCGGTAACCTTCCAGCTGCGGGTGCTGGTGGTCAGCCTGCCTGCGGCTGCCAGCGCCACGCTCGAAAGCCATGAACGCTGCTTCAATGCGCTGTTCATGCAGGATGACCCGCGGGTGCAACTGCAAATGATCGAGGGGCGTGAGGTGGTGCCTTTCAGCCGGCACCCCTATGCCGGGTCCGAACGCTGGCTGTTGGCGAGGGACGCCATGCTGATGTTCGGTCATCTGGTCGATGCCAGGCCCGAAGCGCTGCTAGGTAGCCGTCTGCACCTGGAACTGGCGGGTGCCGTGGGTTTTGCGCTGCAGGCCCAGGCTCCAGCAGATGTATTGGTCACCGCCATCCCCGCGCGCCAGCGCCGCCGATACCTGGCCTGGGCCCGGCGCAGCTTGCGCCTGGCAGGGGAGCGTGGTGCGCATGTGGTGCATCAGTGCCTGGCGGCGCTGGCCCAGGGGCTGAGTCGCCTGCACGGCAGCGTGGGGGTACCGCTGGGCGCCTCGGCGGGGCCCGCATCGGGTGCTGCGCCGCAGGGTACGCCGGTGCGGGTAATTGCCATTGACGACCTGTTGCCGCCGTTGCTCGAAGAACAGCAACTCGACCTCATGCTCGGTTGTTGCTTCGAGGCTGGCCAGGATACCTGGCCATTGGCCGCGTTCGTCGAACCGTTGCTCCCGGCGCAGTTGCACGAACTGCGTGCGCGCAGTCTCCAGCCGCAGGCCAGTCGCCAGGCATTGCGGCTGGCTGGCCAGCCGGACGGCAACAAGCGGCGTGAGGCGCGTCAACTGCAGTTCGGCAAGGCTTACGGCATCAGCCAGATCCAACTGGTGTGCCTGCTATTCAGTCCGTTCGCCAGGCAGGGGAAAAACCTCGAGCGCTTTCTGCAATGCCGGCATGCCGACATGCTGGTGGCACTGCCTTATCTGCATCGGGCCTTGCAGGGTAAACCCTGCCCTGACGCGGTGAAGAACTGGCTGGTGAACACCAGTGGCCTGCCGCTGGGGCAACTGCGGATGATCTACGACGGACGCATGCCGCTGGCCGCCTGGCGCCTGATGAGCCACCTGGCCCGTCGCGATGTACAACTGAGGTTGCTGCCACGGGGAGTGTCGGTGCGGCGGCGTGGTCATGCGGGTCTGCCTTGATGGAGCAATCGGGCCCCGGTGAGTTCGCCTATCGCAAGGTCTATCGTTACCTGGAAGCCTTGATCGACCAGGCGCCAGGCAGTGGTCCGTGCCGTTTACCGTCGCTGCGCGTATTGTCCCGGCGGCTGCGGGTGTCATTGGCCACCGTGCAGAGTGCCTACAGCCTGCTGGAGGAAGAGGGCCGCGTGCAGTGCCTGCCGAGGTCGGGCTATTACGTACAGGGCGCTGTCAAGGGGGAAGCTGCAGCCGTGCTCCGGCAGTCACCTTTGCCGGAACCGCCGATGCTGGAGCGGACCTTGTTCTCGCACGAGCGGCGCCTGGCACGTCAGCGCATGCACAGTGTTGCCCCATGGGAGGCGCCCGGCAGCGCCCGCCTGCGCAATGCCGTCGCCGAGCGCTATACCCGCTCCTCCAACCAGTACTGGCGTGCCGAGGACGTTCAGCTGGCCCCTGATGTGCAGGCGTTGCTGGACACGTTGCTGGCGGCGCTGGCCCTGCAAGGGGGGACGGTGCTGGTCCACTCGCCTTGTTGCTGGCAGGTGCTGCGTGCATTGGCACGTGCCGGCATGCGTGTGCTTGAGGTGCCACTGGATACCCGTGGCAACCCGGACCTGCGCACCTTGGCCCGGCTGCTGGGGAGCGAGTCGGTGTGCATGTTGGTCATGCCGTCGTGCCTTGGCATGCCGCAGGGGCGGCTTTTTTCAGCGCACTACCAGCAGCAGCTTGGTCAGTTGCTTGGCCAGCACCCTGTCTGGTTGCTGGAAAACGATCTGGACAGCGGGCACTGCTACAGCGGGCCGCCGAGTACGCGCCTGCGTGATTGGGTCGATCCCCGCTGGCTATTGGTGATGGGGGCGTTCGAGGCCGCCGTGGGGGGCGAGGCGCCCTATGCCTACTTACTGGGCCATGATGCCATGCTGGCCAGGGCATTCGCTGACCGTGCATTTCGGCTTGCACCACTGCGCCTGCAAGCGCTGGCGCACATGCTGGGCAAAGGTGAGATCGAGGCGCAACTGGTGCGGCTGCGAGCGGACCTGCAAAAGCGCATGCAATGTCTGGCGCGTGCGCTGCAGGTGCAGTTCGGTCAGCGGGTGGCGTTGGAAATGCCGGAGGGTGGGCGGACACTGTGGGTGCGCTTTCGCCAGCCGCTGCCGTGGGAGGGTATTGCAGCAGCGCTGGCTGGTACAGCACTGCATGCACTGCCTGGCGAGCAGTTCAGCCTGCAGGGGCGCTACCAGCAGTACCTGGCGTTGGTGTGGCTGGGTGAGCACCCGGGGGAACTGCAACAGGCGGTAGAGCGCCTGGCCCAGGCGCTGGAACTGCGCTGCGGCCGGCCCGCCGGGGTTACATCTTGAGCTGCCGGGGTGCGTTGCCATCCATCGCTGGCCTACGGCTCTGGCGCAGCGGGGACAATGCGATACCTGTGGGAGCGGCCTTGCGTCGCGATTGGGCTGCAAAGCAGCCCCTAGCCGATCGTTGATCGTGGCACGACCCACGGCACTTGCCAGGCATACTGGTCTGTATGTATAACCAGTATCAATTTCAGCCGCCTGACCCCACTCCGTGATCGCCCATTCCGTCGACGACCCCTTCTATTACCTGCACAATTTCCGCCAGGTGCTGCTGTGGGTCGAACAGCGCTACGAAGACCTGCTAGACGATCAGGAACTGGCTTTCATCCGCACCTTCAACCAATTGGGCACCCCTGCACAGGCCCTGATGGTGCGCATGGTCATGCGCAAAGGCGAGCTGTTTCGCAGCGATCGTCTCGACTATGCCGAAATTGGCGATACCGGGCAGGCCCTGCAGCCGTTGTTGGCCCTCGGTTGGGTACGGGAACCCGGGCAACTGGCGCTGGAGCAATTATTCGCCTTGCTGCGCAAGGACGAACTTGCCCGCTGTTTTGCCCCGCTTCTGAGCCGTCCTCGCGCCGCAAAGCATGACCTGCTTGCACAACTTCAACCCTTGGGCCTGCAAGCCCGGTCATTGGCCGAATGGTTCCCGGACAGCGGCGTGCGCATCCTCCAGTGGTGTCTGCAACCCCTGTGCGACCGCATGCGCCTGCTGTTCTTCGGCAACCTGTACCAGGACTGGTCGGACTTCGTCCTTGCCGACCTCGGCTTGTTGCGCTACGAACAGGTGCCTTTCAGCACCGATTCGCGTGCCCTGCAGCAACGTGCCGAAGTCGACCTGGCCATGGCCTTGCACCAGTGCGCCGAGCGTCTGGAGCAGGGCGACGACCCGCTCTCGATCCTGGCTGCCCTGCAGGGCCTGCACAGCGACAACCCGTGGCTGGCCCGGCGCCATGCGCGCCTGCAATTTGCCCTGGGCCAGCAATTCGAACGCCTGGGCGACTGGGCGCAGGCCATGGCTGTCTACATGCAGTGCAGCCATGCCCAGGCGCGCATCCGCCAGGTGCGGGTGCTGGAGCGCAGCGAGCAGTGGCCCCAGGCCCATGCACTGGCACTGCAATTGGCGGCGGCACCGGCCAACGCCCTGGAAGTGCAGGCGCTGGAACGCATGTTGCCACGCCTGGCCCGCAAGCTCGGTGGTCCGCCACAGCGGCGCCAGCGTGTCGCGCCCCTGGAGCTGATAGAGCTGGAGCTGCCCCGGGAGCTGGCAGCACTGGGCGTGGAGGCGGCGGTCCGCCAGCATCTGGCCGAAGCCGATGGGCCGGTGCACTATGTGGAGAACACGCTGTTCAACAGCCTGTTCGGCTTGCTGTGCTGGGAGGCTATCTTCGCCCCGGTGCCTGGCGCGTTCTTCAACCCGTTCCAGGCCGCCCCGCAGGACCTGCACGACAGCGACTTCCAGCAACGCCGTAGCGCTCTGTTCGAACGATGCCTGGGGCGGCTCGACGATGGCAGCCATCACCGGGCGATTCTTGACTGTTACGTCGCCAAACAAGGCCTGCAGTCGCCGTTCGTGTTCTGGTCCATGCTCAGCGAAGAATTGCTTGAGCAGGCCTTGGCCTGCCTGCCGGCGGCCCATTTGAAACAGTGCTTCCTGCGCCTGTTGCAGGACATCCGCAACAACCGCGCCGGTATGCCCGACCTGATCCAGTTCTGGCCCGAGCAGGGCCGTTACCGCATGGTCGAGGTCAAGGGCCCCGGGGACCGCCTGCAGGACAACCAACTGCGCTGGCTGGAGTTCTGCCGGGCCCACGGTCTGCCTGTCGCGGTATGCCATGTGCGCTGGAGCGATACGCCTTGAGTTACAGCGTGGCAGTGCGCGCCTTGTGCGAGTTCAGCGCCAAGGTCGGCGACCTGGACCTGCGTTTCACGCCATCACCCACCGCCCAGGAGGGGATCGCGGGGCATCGTCGGGTGGTGGCACGACGCGCAGCGGGCTATGAGTCGGAAATTGCCCTCGAAGGCCAGTTCGAAACCCTGACGGTGCGTGGCCGCGCTGACGGCTATGACCCTGCCTGCAATCGCCTGGAAGAGATCAAGACACACCGCGGCGACCTGTCGCGCCAGCCGGCCAACCATCGCCAGTTGCACTGGGCACAGGCGAAGGTCTATGGCTGGTTGATGTGCCAGGCACGGCAACTGCCAGCCATCGAGGTGGCGCTGGTTTACCTGGACGTAGACAGCGATGGCCAGACGCTGATCAGTGAAACTTGCACGGCAGCCGAACTGCAGGCCTTCTTCGAAACCCAGTGCCAGCGCTTTCTGGCTTGGGCACAAGGGCAGGAACAGCGTCTGGCCGACCGTAACCGGGGCCTGCAGGCGCTGGGCTTTCCCTACCCGGCGTTCCGCCAGGGCCAGCGACAACTGGCGGAAACCCTGTACAAGGCGGTGAGTACCGGCCGTTGCCTGATGGCCCAGGCCAGCACGGGAATTGGTAAAACCCTCGGCACCTTGTTCCCCCTGCTCAAGGCCATGGTGCCGCAGCAACTGGACAAGTTGTACTTTCTCACGGCCAAGACCCCGGGCCGAGCCTTGGCCCTGGATGCCATTCGCCAGATCACCGACGCCACGCCACAGCCGGCCTTGCGCACGCTGGAACTGATCGCCCGCGACAAAGCCTGCGAGCATCCCGACAAGGCCTGCCATGGCGAATCCTGCCCCTTGGCTGCAGGCTTCTACGACCGCCTGCCGGCCGCGCGGGAGGCGGCGGCAGCGTTGCCCTTGCTCGACCGCGCCCAGCTGCGCGAGGTGGCCCTGGCGCACCAGGTGTGCCCGTATTACCTGGGCCAGGAGATGGCGCGCTGGGTAGACGTGCTGGTGGCGGATTACAACTACTACTTCGATGCCCACGCCTTGTTGTTCGGCCTGACCCAGGCCAACCAGTGGCGGGTCGCGGTGCTGGTGGACGAGGCGCACAACCTGGTAGAGCGCGGGCGCGGCATGTACAGCGCCAGTCTCGACCAGGGGCAGTTGCTGGCCCTGCGCCAGAGCAAGCCGCACGGGCTGGTCAGTGCGCTGGAGCGGCTGAACCGGCATTGGAACGCCCTCTACAAGGAACAGCGTGCGCCGTACCAGGCCAGAGAGTCGCTGCCAGACGCTTTGCTGCTCGCCCTGCAGCAATGCATCGGGCTGATCCAGGAGCAGATGAACCAGACGCCCGCGCAAATGGACCCGCAGGTGCTGCAGTTCTTCTACCAGGCGTTGCAGTTCAGCCGGGTTGCCGAGCTGTTCGACGAGCACTTCCTGTTTGACATCAGCCTGCGCCAGGGCCCGCGCAAGCGGCGGCTGGCCACGCTGTGCCTGCGCAATGTCACCCCGGCGCGGCTGTTGGGCCCGCGCATGCAGGCGGCGCGCAGTGTGATGCTGTTTTCCGCCACCCTGAGCCCACGGCATTTCTACAGCGACCTGCTGGGCATGCCGGCCGATACCGCCTGGCTGGAAGTAGCCGCACCGTTTCGCGCCGAACAGCTGGAAGTGCGCATCGCCAGCCAGGTGTCCACACGCTACCAGCAACGCCAGGCTTCACTCGCGCCGATCGTCGAGCTTATTGCCCGGCAATATGAGCGCATGCCGGGTAACTATCTGGCGTTCTTCAGCAGTTTCGAGTACCTGCAACAAGTGGCCGGGCTGCTGGCCGAGCGGTATGCGCAGATACCCTTGTGGGCCCAGGAGCCGGGCATGGACGAGGCGGCCCGCCAGGGGTTTCTCGACCGTTTTGTGGCGGATGGCTGCGGGGTGGGCTTTGCGGTGCTGGGTGGCGCATTCGGGGAGGGGGTGGACTTGCCGGGCACGCGGCTGATCGGCGCGTTTGTTGCCACCCTCGGGCTACCCCAGGTCAATCCGGTCAACGAGCAGTTCAAGCAGCGTTTGGGGCGGCAGTTTGGCGCGGGTTTCGATTACGCCTATCTCTACCCGGGCGTGCGCAAGGTCATCCAGGCGGCAGGCCGGGTGATCCGTGGTGACCAGGACCGTGGCGTTCTGGTTTTGATCGACGAGCGCTTCGCCGAACCCCGGGTGCAGCAGATGTTCCCAGGGTGGTGGCCGGTCGCCGGAAATTATCCTTGATCGGTTGACCGATCAGCCCGGCATGCCATCTACCCGGGGCTGCAGCAAAATGGGTAGGTAGTGGCGCAGGAACAGCAGCAGCGCCAGGCTCCAGCACAGTACCGAAAGGCTCACCCCCAACGGTGTGAACAGCGGCAGCACCACCCGTGCCAGTGTCGCCAGTTGTATCAAGGCAAAGGCCCAGGTAATGCTGGTCGGCACCTGCAGCGGCCTGCCGGTGTGGCCCAGGCTGACCCGTGCCATCATCGCCAGGATCAAGCCGCTCATGGCACCCACGGTCAGGGCGTGAGTCACCAGGCTCGGGCTCAGCGCCACTCCGGCGTGCCACAGCGCCATGCCCAGGCAGGCAATGGCAATCCAGGCATAGGCCAGGTGCAGCGACCACAGCAGGGGCACACGCCACAGGCCGCGGTCATGCCACAAGGCCAGGCGGGCAGTGTGCAAGGCGAACAAGGTGCCGAACAGCACGGCCAGGCCGATACGCGGCGTATCGGCCAAGCCCGAGGCAAAGGCCAGCGGTATCGCCACGCTGAGCAGCAGGCAGGTCCGGTCCAGCCAGGGACGGGCAGGGGCCGGGGCCATGTTGCCCAGGCCGCGCCGGGTGAAGAACGGGATCACCCGCCCGCCCAGCACGGTCATCATCGCGGCCACCAGCCACAACCCGGCAAACACCCCGCGGCGTTGCCACAGTTCGTCCTGACGCAGCCAGCCGGCCAGGGTCAGCCACTGGCAGGCGGCAATCAGCAGCACCAGGCCGACGATCGGGTAGTTATTACGCAAGCGCCGTTGCATGATCGGCCGTGCCAGGGCCAGTGCCACCAGCGGCAGGAAGCTGCCCTCGACCACTACCAGCAAGCCGCCCGGCAGCGGCAGGAACCAACTCGCCCGGCCCAGCAGCCAGAGCAGGAACAGGCCCTGCAGGGCGCGCCCGCTCAGGCCCGGGATACCGCTCCAGTTTTGTACGGCGGTCAACAGGAACCCGGCGACGATGGCGGTGACAAAGCCGTATAGCATCTCGTGGCGGTGCCAGGCGAGCATGCCGCCAGGTGATGTGGGGGCCAGTACCCCGGCCAGAACGCCGGCCCACAACAGCAAGGCGACCAGCGCAAACAAACTGCCCCCCAGGAAGAATGGGCGGAAACCCAGGCCCCAGACGGCCTGGCGTGGGCGTGACTCGATTGGTTGCACAAGCATGGGCGGTCCTTCGTTCGTTCAGTAGGCTCAATTGGGGTAAGATCACGATCCGTGCCAGCTTCAAACCCCTTGTATATCAAGGTGATGGCACCTCTCTGGGTCCAAATGACATGCGTACTTTGCTGTCATTCAGACTTGCTTCTATGTCGTTTTGACTTGCTTCAGGGTTTGGCTGGTTCGCCGCTGGTCAACGCTTCGCTACAGGATTCACGTTTTGTCCGACCTCTCGAAAAATCCGCTGCTGCAGTACATGGCCCGCCTGGCCCCATCCAGCCAGCAAACCATGCGCTACATCCTTCAGGACGCCGCCGACCGGCTGGGTTTTGTCGACTGCAATATCGTCGATGTGCCTTGGCATCGGCTTGAGCCCGGCCATGTGATCGCCCTGGTAGCGGCGCTGCGTGCCGACGGTTACGCACCCAACAGCTCGTCGCTGTACGTCAACGCCATCCGCGGTGTGATGAACGAAGCCTGGCGCCAGGGCCTGATCGATCACGAGCAGTTGCTGCGCATTCGCGAGGTCAAGCCGGACACTGGCAGCCGCCTGCCGCCGGGGCGCAACCTGCGGCGCAGCCTGATCCGCGAGCTGATGGATGTGTGCGCGGCCGACCCGCGGCCCCAGGGTGTGCGCGACGCGGCGATCATCGCCTTGCTGTACGGCACCGGCATGCGCAAGTCGGAATCGGTGGACATCGACCTGGACCAGGTCGATTTCGAGGCGCGCAGCCTGCAGGTGCTGGGCAAGGGCAACCGCCAGCTGATCAAGTACGCCCCGCCATGGGCGTTCGAGAAGTTACAGGCGTGGCTGGACCTGCGACGCCAGGACCTGCCGGCAGGAGCCGAAGACGACCCGTTCCTGTTCAACCGCATCCGCCGTGGCAGCCACATCACCCGGGCGCGTATCACCAAGCATGCCATTTACTACATCGCCCGCCAGCGCGGCGCGCAGGTGGGCGTGAAGATCATGCCGCACGACTTCCGCCGGGCGTTCATCACCCGCGTGATCGAAGAGCATGACCTGTCGATCGCGCAGAAGCTGGCGCATCACGCCAATATCCAGACCACGGCCATCTATGATCGGCGTGATGACAACGAACGCCGGCGTGCGGTGGACCGCTTCGATTACTGAGGCTGTGCCGCTGTATAAAGGGCTAGCTCCAACCCTGTGGGAGCGGGTTCACCCGCGAACACGGGCGAAGCCCGTGCCATGCACTGGGTTGGATTCTTCGCGGGTAAACCCGCTCCCACAGAGGCCGTATCACAGCATCGGGTAATTTTTTGCTTTGAGATGGCCCGGCACCGAAACAGGGCCGAAGCACGCCCCCGCCTTGTGCGCAATCCCCCCGTATGCCCGATGCCAGAGCGGCTGGGGCAAACGTTTCATCTTCGTTCACCTGCGGAGTTGGCCCGCAACCTGCTATATCCAGCCTGAGAATTTGATCGAGTGGTCAGGCCGCGCGCGCTGTAGCCGTGCGTGCCTGCCCCTCTAAACGGCCAGCAGGCCACGGATTTCAGGGGCCGCAGGATGTCGCTCGCGGAGCAGATCGAACAACAGCAAGACGATGCAGGCTGGAGCGCCAACCTGCAGTTGCGCTTTGTCAGGCGCGACGAGGTGACCCGCCTTGGTGCGTGGCGGCATTTCGGACCTCTTTTGGTGCAGCGGCCGTTCTATCCGGAAGGTGCACCGTGCCATGTCTACGTGCTGCACCCGCCCGGTGGCATCGTCGCCGGCGACCGCCTGGAACTGGACATCCAGCTGGAACCGGGCAGCCACGCGCTGCTGACCATGCCCGGCGCCAGCAAGTTCTACCGCAGCATCGGCCCGACCGCGCGGCTGGCCCAGCGCTTTCACCTGGCTGCCGGCAGCACCCTGGAGTGGCTACCGCAGGACAACATCTTCTTCTCCGGCGCCCGTGCCAGCCTAGAAAGCCGTTTCACCCTCGAACCGGGGGCGTGCCTGCTGGCCTGGGAAACCCTGTGCCTGGGGCGCCCGGTGATGGGCGAGCGTTTCGACCAAGGTGCCCTCGACAGCCGCCTGCACATCGAACTGCCCGACGAAGTTGGCCTGCACGAGCGCCTGCGCCTCGAAGGCGGGCGCCTGGGCAAGCTTGGCGGCCATCCGCTGCTGGCCACCTTCTGCGCCGCACCAGCCGACCAGGCCGTGCTGGAGCAGGTGCGCCTGCTGCTGGACGAACTGGCCAACCCGGCCGGCGCGACCCTGCTCGGGTCGCTGCTGGTGATCCGCGTGCTAGACCACGACAACCAACACCTGCAACGCACCCTGCAACGCCTGTGGCATGTGCTGCGCCCGGCCGTCCTCGGCCTGCCGGCCTGCCCCCCGCGTATCTGGGCCACCTGAGAGAGCGCCATGGAGCTGACCCCGAGAGAGAAAGACAAACTGCTGCTGTTCACCGCCGCGTTGCTGGCGGAGCGGCGACTGGCCCGTGGCCTGAAGCTCAACTACCCGGAAGCCGTGGCGTTGATCAGTGCTGCCGTGCTCGAAGGCGCCCGTGATGGCCGTACCGTCGCCGAACTGATGAGCCTGGGCCGCGAAGTGCTGAGCCGCGAGCAGGTGATGCCCGGCATTGCCGAAATGCTCCACGACGTGCAAGTCGAAGCGACCTTCCCGGATGGCACCAAGCTGGTGACCGTACATGACCCCATTGTCTGAAGTTGCCCAGGAGCCCCGCATGATCCCAGGTGAAATCCAGGTCGCCGCCGGCGACATCGAGCTGAACAGCGGCCGTGCGACGGTCAGCGTCAGCGTGGCCAACCATGGCGACCGGCCGGTGCAGGTCGGTTCGCACTATCACTTCTACGAAGTCAACGAGGCGCTGGTGTTCGAGCGCGCGCCGACCCTGGGCTTTCGCCTGGACATTCCCGCGGGTACCGCCGTGCGTTTCGAACCCGGCCAGGCGCGTACCGTGCAACTGGTGGCCTACGCCGGCAAGCGTGAAGTCCATGGCTTTCAGGGCAAGGTGATGGGTGCGCTGGAGGGCAGGGCATGAGCCGTATTTCCCGGCAGGCCTATGCCGACATGTTCGGCCCCACCGTGGGCGACCGTGTACGCTTGGCCGACACCGCGCTGTGGGTCGAGGTGGAGCATGACTTCACCCTCTATGGCGAAGAGGTCAAGTTTGGTGGCGGCAAGGTCATCCGCGACGGCATGGGGCAGGGCCAGATGCTGGCCGCCGAAGCCATGGACCTGGTACTGACCAATGCCCTGATCATCGACCACTGGGGCATCGTCAAGGCCGATATCGGCATCAAGCACGGGCGTATCGCGGTGATCGGCAAGGCTGGCAACCCCGATGTGCAGCCGGGCGTGAACGTGCCGGTGGGCCCCGGCACCGAGGTGATTGCGGCCGAGGGCAAGATCGTCACCGCCGGTGGCGTCGACTCGCACATTCATTTCATCTGCCCGCAGCAGGTGGACGAGGCGCTGAACAGCGGTGTCACCACCTTCATCGGTGGCGGTACCGGGCCGGCCACCGGCACCAACGCCACCACCTGCACGCCCGGCCCCTGGTACCTGGCGCGCATGCTCCAGGCCGCCGACAGCCTGCCGATCAACATCGGCTTGCTGGGCAAGGGCAACGCCTCGCGGCCGGAAGCGCTGCGCGAGCAGATCTCGGCCGGTGCCGTGGGCCTCAAGTTGCATGAAGACTGGGGCTCGACACCGGCTGCCATCGACTGCTGCCTGGGTGTGGCCGAGGAAATGGACATCCAGGTGGCGATCCACACCGACACCCTCAACGAGTCCGGCTGCATCGAAGACACCCTGGCGGCCATCGGCGACCGCACCATCCACACCTTCCACACCGAGGGCGCTGGTGGCGGCCATGCGCCGGACATCATTCGTGCGGCGGGGCAGGCCAACGTATTGCCGTCCTCGACCAACCCGACCCTGCCGTACACGGTCAACACCGTGGATGAGCACCTGGACATGCTCATGGTCTGCCACCACCTGGACCCGAGCATCGCCGAAGACGTGGCCTTTGCCGAGTCGCGCATTCGCCGCGAAACCATCGCCGCCGAGGACATCCTCCACGACATGGGCGCCTTTGCCATGACCTCGTCCGACTCCCAGGCCATGGGCCGGGTTGGTGAGGTGGTGCTGCGCACCTGGCAGGTGGCGCACCAGATGAAGCTGCGTCGCGGGCCACTGGCGCCAGACACCAGCTACAGCGACAACTTCCGGGTCAAGCGCTACATCGCCAAGTACACCATCAACCCGGCACTGACCCACGGCATCGGTCACGAAGTGGGCTCGGTGGAAGTCGGCAAGCTGGCCGACCTGGTGCTGTGGGCGCCGGCGTTTTTTGCGGTCAAGCCCGCCCTGGTGATCAAGGGCGGGATGATTGTCACCGCGCCCATGGGCGACATCAACGGTTCCATCCCCACGCCTCAACCGGTGCACTACCGGCCGATGTTCGGCGCCTTGGGCGCGGCACGGCATGCCACGCGCATGACCTTCCTGCCCCAGGCGGCCATGGACCGCGGCCTGGCTGAGGAGTTGAAGCTGCGCAGCCTGATCGGTGTGGCCCATGGCTGCCGCCGGGTGCGCAAGCCCGACATGGTCCACAACACCCTGCAGCCGCTGATCGAGGTCGATGCGCAGACCTACCAGGTGCGTGCCGACGGCGAGCTGCTGGTCTGCGAGCCGGCCCGCGAATTGCCGCTGGCCCAGCGTTACTTCCTGTTCTGAAGGAGCACTGATGATTGTCTTGACCCGCCGTATAACCGACCCCGGCACGCTGGGCGAAAGCGGTACCGTCACCCTGGACGTGGACAGCCGCATCAAGAGTCGCCTGCGAGTGACTCTGGATGATGGTCGTGAGGCCGGGCTGATGCTCGAACGTGGTCACCTGCTGCGCGGAGGCGAACTGCTGGCCGATGCCGAGGGTACTCAACTGATCCGTGTGCTGGCGGCACCCGAGACGGTCTCCACGGTGCGCTGCACCGACCTGCACTTGCTGGCCCGCGCGGCCTATCACTTGGGTAACCGCCATGTGCCGCTGCAGATCGAACCCGGCCTGTTGCGCTTCCAGCACGACCATGTGCTGGACGACATGCTGCGTGGTCTGGGCCTGACGGTAGAGACCGAACAGGCACCGTTCGAGCCCGAAGCGGGCGCCTACCAAAGCGCGCCGCACGGCCACAGCCATGCTCACGGCCACGATCATCCGTTCGTGCGCCTGCCTGCCCATTCCTGAACCACCTGGAGCAACCGATGAAAAAGACTTTCGCCTTGTTTCTGCTGATGCTGGCGCTGCCAGCCTTCGCCCACCCCGGGCACGACAGCAACCCGCTGCAGGACGGCCTGCTGCACCCGCTGACAGGCCTTGACCACCTGCTGATGCTGCTGGGCACTGGTGCGCTCGCCGCGTTGACCCGGCGCAGCCTGACGCTACCCCTGGCAACCCTGGCTGCGATGTTCGGTGGTGCGGTGTGCGGCCACCTGTTTGGCGATGTGCTGGGCATGGAAACCCTGATTGCCGTGTCGCTTCTGGTGGCTGCCGGGGCAGTACTGCTGCCTGGTCGCCAGCTGCTGCTGGCCATGGCCATGCCAGTGTTCGCCTTGTTCCATGGCTGGGCCCATGGCGTGGAAGCCACACCCAGTGCGTTTTGGCAATTCAGCGCCGGCTTCGTCATGGTCAGCGGCCTTTTGCTGGCTGGCGGATTCGCGGTCGGTTGCCTGTTGCGCAGGCATAGCGGCTTGCAGAAGGCCTTTGGCGGTGGCTTGCTGGCCGGCGCTGCCTTGGTACTGGCCGGTTGATGGACAGTGACTTGGCGTTGCTGCGCCTGCTGCAACTGGCCAGCCCTGGCTTGCCGGTGGGTGGTTTCACCTATTCGCAAGGCCTGGAGTGGGCGGTCGAAGCGGGTTGGGTCCGGGACGTGGATGGTTTCGCTGCCTGGCAGCGCGAGCAGATCGACGACACCTTGGCCTGCCTCGACTGGCCGGTGCTGGCGCGCTTGTATCACGCCTGCCAGGCCGAGGACGCCGTGGCCTTTGGCCACTGGAGCCGCTTTCTGTTGGCCAACCGCGAAACCGCCGAGCTGCGCCTCGAAGAACAGCAGCGCGGCGCCGCACTGGCACGGCTGCTGGACGGCTGGCAACTGGGCCAGGCGCCGGCCTGGCGTGCAAGCCTCGAACTTACTCAGCTGGGCGGTATGGCCTGGTTGGCTGCGCACTGGGCTATTCCTCTGCGCCAGCTTGCCCTGGGCCATGGCTTTGCCTGGCTGGAGGGCGCGGTAATGGCCGGAGTCAAGCTGGTGCCGTTCGGCCAGCAGGCTGCCCAGACCTTGCTGCGCGATCTGGGGGCAGGGCTGCCTGCAGCTCTCGACCAGGCACTGGCCCTGGGCGATGACCAGCTTGGCGGCGGCCTGCCGTTGCTGGCCATTGCCTCATCGCGTCACGAAACCCAATACACCCGTTTGTTCCGTTCCTGAGGACTGCCTGCATGCAAAGCTATCAACAACCCCTGCGCGTCGGTGTCGGCGGCCCGGTCGGCTCCGGCAAGACGGCGCTGCTCGAAGCCTTGTGCAAGGCCATGCGCGACCACTACCAGATCGCTGTGGTCACCAACGACATCTACACCAAGGAAGACCAGCGCATCCTCACCGAAGCCGGGGCCCTGGAGCCGGAGCGCATCGTTGGCGTGGAAACCGGCGGCTGCCCGCACACGGCCATTCGTGAAGACGCCTCGATGAACCTGGCGGCGGTCGAAGCATTGGCGCGCAAGTTTGGCAACCTCGAGGTGATCTTCGTCGAAAGCGGCGGTGATAACCTGAGTGCCACGTTCAGCCCGGAGCTGGCCGACCTGACCATCTACGTGATCGACGTGGCCGAGGGCGAGAAGATCCCGCGCAAGGGTGGGCCGGGGATTACCAAATCGGATTTCCTGGTGATCAACAAGACCGACCTGGCGCCCTATGTGGGGGCTTCGCTGGAAGTGATGGAGCGCGATACCCAGCGCATGCGTCCGCAGCGGCCATGGACCTTCAGCAACCTGAAGAAGGGCGAGGGGCTGCAGGCGGTGATCGATTTCATCGTCGAGCGCGGGATGTTGGGTGTGCGCGGGTGATATAACGGGTTGAACGCCGTCTGGACCATGGCGCAATTCCTGTGGGAGATTGCCCAGCCCTTTGGGCTGCGCTGTCGCACAGATAACTGAATTCGCAAGCGATCCTGGTACCCTGTGGGAGCGGCTTTAGCCGCGAAGAATCCAACGCGGTGCATGGCACCGGCTGCGCCGGTGTTCGCGGCTAAAGCCGCTCCCACAGGGATATATGTTGCCTCACGTTATGTATGGCAGCAGTGAGGCTTGTCCGGCTGCCCTTCATAGCGGTCATGGTGCCGCACCCAGTCCATGGTCCCACCCTCATTGCGCCCCAGTGGCGCAATGTCGAGGAAGTTGTAGGTATTGACCAGGATATCCAGCCCGCGGGCATAGGTTGAGTAAGTGTGGTACACGCTGCCATCCGGTTCGCGGTAAAACGCACTCAGCCCGGGAAGCTCGCTTTCATCGCCGTCATAGGGCTCATAGTTGTACTGCCGCTGGCCCTCGCTGCCGACGCTGACGCCAAAGTCCTCGTTGAACCCGCTGCCATTTGACGAATACCAGGGGAACTGCCAGCCCATGCGCCGGCGGAAGGCCTGGAACTCGGCATACGGCGCCCGCGACACTGCTACCAGCGAGACGTCGTGATGCGCCAGGTGCAGATTGGCGCCGTCGAAGTGGTCAGCCAGGAACGAGCAACCCGGGCAGCCTTCGCTCCAGCCTTCGGCGAACATGAAATGATAAACCAGCAACTGGCTGCGGCCCGCGAACAGGTCGGGCAGGCTGAGTTCGCCGTCCGGCCCGTGGAAGCGGTAGTCCTGCTCCACCTTGACCCAGGGCAGGGCGCGACGGGCTGCGGCCAGCGCGTCGCGGTGGTGGGTAAAGGCTTTTTCGTGCAGCCATAGCTGCCGGCGGGCCGCCAGCCACTGGCTGCGGGAAACCACCGGGTGCCTGCTTTCGCTCGTGCTCATGGTGCTGTCTCCGCATTGGGGGATTCACACACTAGTCGAGCACGGGCGGGTTGAATCGACAGTCTGCCGTGGTCGGGCGATGAGTGGTACTGCTCAGCCCGAATGGGCAATATGCCCTTCGGTCAGCTCATCCGCTGCCTCATCTTCCCCAGGCAGTGCAGTGATCACGCTGAAGTCGCTGACTTCCACCTGACCACCGCCATAGCCCAGCAGATGGAAGGAAAACGCCTTGCGTGCAGTCGGGTTGTCGAAGCTGAACTCCATCTCCAGCGGCTCGTCCGCGGTGACTTTCACTTCCTCAGGCAAGCCCAGCGGTACGTCCTGCTCCAACTGCTTGGCCTTTAGCTGGATATAGGCTGCGCGTTCAGGGTCCAGTGAGCGTACCTTGACCCGCACGCGGGTATGCGAGCCCTCGGGCATTTCCAGGTACTGGGCGCCGATCAGGTTATCGGCCCAGTCATCGCGAATGCGTTTGCGCAGCTGTATCGGCGATGGGCCGCCGAACTGGTAACGCAGGTTGAGGGGTGTTTGCAGCAGGGACTGGTCGAGTACCCCGGCGAGGGCGCCGATCTGCTGGCCAAGCAGGCTGTCGCCCGGGCCGAGGTAGCGTGCCTGGTCGGCGATGAAGCCCTCGCTGGCGTAACGCCGGCAGCGCTGCTGGAAGTCGCATTCGGTGAACACGCCCAGGCCGTCGTGATAACGCAGCATGCCGTTGGTGTAGGAGATCATCTCTCGACCGCTGTCGTAGTCGCGGTACAGCGAGCGACCGCCGAGCGCCATCGGGATGGGCAGGGCAAAGTAGTCGAGCAGGGAGGTGGCCAGGTCGATATGCCCGTAGGTACCGCGCTTGATCTGGGGCAGCTGCTCCTGCTCAGGCGCCAAGGTGAGGTTGAAGCCCCAGGACGAGGCCAGGCGTACACCATCAATGCCGTGGGACTCGTCGGAAGTCACCACCACCAGGGTGTCCTTGAGTACGCCCTGGCGTTCGAGGTTATCGAGGAATGCACCGAGCGCGTCGTCCAGGTAGGCGACCGCCGCCTGTTTCGGTGTGTCGTAGCGCTCCAGGTACTCGGCTGGTGCCGAGTACGGCTGGTGGGTGCCCACGGTCAGCAGGGTCAGCATCCATGGCTTGTCCTGCTTTTGCAGCTGGCCGACGTAGTCCAGCGCACCTTCGAAGAAGGCCCGGTCATCCTTGCCCCAGGGGAAGTTCAGGTAGTTCTTGTTGCGAAACCACTCCAGGCCATGCACCGCGTCGAAGCCGATGTGCGGCATGATGCGGTCCTTGGCCATGAAGCGCAGGCCGGCACCCTGCAGGTAGTGGGTGGTGAAGCCGGCCTGGCGCAACTGCGCTGGCAGGCAGGCCTGGTTGCGTTCGTTCTGGGTCAGCAGTTCCATGCCCTTGGGCGTGCCGTTGGCCAGCTTGTCATAGTCACCGCACAGCATCGCGTACAGGCCACGGATGGTCTGGTGGGTATGCAGCACGTAGTCCGGGGTGTTCATGCCGCGTTCGGCCCACTGGCTGAGCTTGGGCATCAGCTCTTCGTCGAAGCGGCTGTGCAGGGCCTGGCGATTGGGCCGCAGGTAGGCCCCGGGGATGCCCTCGACGGTGATTACCAGCAAGTTGCGGGCGTTGCCTGGCCCGGTGAGCAGACGCTGGCCATGCAGGTCGGACTGGGTCAGGCCAGTGCTGGCCAGGGGCGTGAAGGTTTGCGTCTGGCCCATCCAGCCTTCGACCTGGCGCTGCAGGTTGCCGGCCCCGGCCGACAGCAGCTGGTGGGTGAGGTTGTATTGCCGCCATTGGTCGGCATCGGAAGGCACCAGTTGCTGGCTGCCCCAATGGGCGCCAAACAGCAGCAGCGGAATGGCCCAGGCCTTGCGTGGTAGCGGCTGGCTGCATTGTGTGCGGCTGCGCCAGGCGTTGACCAGCCAGGCCAGCAGGCCGGCGCCCATGGCCCAGGGCAGCCAGGCGTGGGCCAGGCCGCCACCGGTCGAATTTTCCATGAACTGGGGGTCGACCAGGTACGTCAGGTCGGCGCTGGTGGGCAAACGGCCCACCGCGCTCACCAGTTCGGCCGAAGCTACCCAGAGGGTCGCCCAGGCCAGTAATACGGGCAGTGCCAGCCACCACGGCCGACGGTGCAGCAGCAAGACCAGCAGGCTGCCAACGGCGAGGTCGGACAGGTAACCGAGCGGGTTGGACCAACCCAGCATGGCGCGCGTACCCAGTGGGATCACCAGTACCAAGGTTGCCAGGGAGACAAACCGGGTATGTGGGTGGTCTGACAGGTTCTTCACAAAAACATCCCTTTTGCCATTAAATCGTCATGCATCTGTGCTTGATGATAACAGGCCGGGGCAGGGAGGGCGGTCCGGGACAAGGCTGGTAACCAAAAGCCGGGCCCATTTACGCGGGCCCGGTCGGTGGCAAGTATCAGAAGTAGTAGGGGAATTTCAGGCTGAAGGAAAAGTCCGGCGCGTCATCGGTCAGACCAATGGCCAGGTTGGGCACGATGGTCAGGTTGTCGGTGGCGGCGATGGTCATGCCGATGTTGAAGTTGGCCGCGTTGTAGTCGCTGTTGGAGATCGACTGCCAGTCACCGCCATCCGGTTTGATCTTGCTCTTGCGGGCGAACTGGTCAGATACCGAGAACGACATGCTCATCTTCTCGTTCAGGGCAAAAGCGATACCGCCGCCGATCTGCCAGGAGTCGCCCAGCTTCACGTCACCCGGCACCTTGCTGTTGGCCTGCGGGCTGATGTCGCTGAACGAGTCTTCCATGTTGTAGGTGTAGGACAGGCTGCCGAACAGCACGGCCGGGTCGAAGGTCTTGACCAGCGAGATGCCCGGCGTGATCGACCAGACGCCGTTGCCGGTTGGCAGGCTTTCCGGCACTGACAGGTTGTCGTTGCCGGGCACTTCGCGCAGCTTGATGCCATACGGGTCCTTGCCGGTGGGTGCCTTGATGCGCAGGGTGGCCACGGCGTCGGGCCAGGTCTCCGACTCGTCGAGGAACTTGTAGGCCACGCCAACGTTGATGTCACCGATTTCCGGGTCGCGAGTGACGGTTTCGTCGGAGGTGCTCGGCCCGGCACCACCCGCGCCGCCAGAGGAATAGGTGGACTGGCGGTACACCACCGGTACGTTGATGTCGAACTGCCAGCGCTGCGCCACGTTGTAGCGCGCGGTCATGTCCAGGGTCCAGTTGTCTGCCTTGATCCGGTCGAGGTTGATGCTGCCGAGGAAGATCGAGTCCAGCGCCAGGAAGCCGTTGAGCACCAGTGCCCGGGTATCGTAGTGGGTGTAGGTGACGCCGGTCTCGAAGCTGAACTTGCCGCCGCCGAAGAAGCCGCTGGCCTCGTCATACAGGTTGGATACGCTCTGTGCCGGTTCGGCGTCGGCGGTCAGCGCCTGGCCATAGGAGCTGCCGGTGGTGCCCGGCGCGCCCGATGCCACTGTCTGGGCGCCCTTGACCCCTTCGGCGGGGGACCTGACAAGGCGTTTGGGCGGCGGTGCTGCCGGGGTTTCCTCGACCTGGCGTACGCGCTGCTCCAGCACCATCAGTGCCTGTTGCTGTGCCTCGTAGCGCTGCTTGAGTTCGAGCAGCTCTTGCTTCAGTGCTTCGACCTGCGGGTCGGCAGCTGCATAGAGCAATGTGGCCGGGGCCAAGGTGGTCAAGCACACAAAAGCGTTTAGCGTTAAAGATCGGTGCATGGAATTGCCGTCCCTGCCGACTACTTTTGATGAGACTGAGCGTAGATCAGTATCCGAAAGTGCGAAGACCTTTGAGCTGGTCGAGACTGCCGTTCAGCGATGCGGCTGTCGGCACGTTTTCGCGCATCACCACGTTCAGAGATGTGACGTTGTTGACGTGGTTGCCATTGCCAAGCAGCGTCGAGTTCTGCATCAGCCCGCCCTGGGCCAGGCGCTGTACGCTGCTGCCCTGGTTGTTGTTGGCACTGATGTTGAGTTGCACGCCAACACCAGTCGACGACACCCTGAGCGAGCCGGCACCGTTTTCGCCGACCAGGGTCTGGCCCGCTGCCAGCACCTGGCCCTGTGGTTGTGTGGCCGGTACCTGGTTGGCCTTGGTCACGTTGATGTCGACATTGTTGTAGGCGGTGTTGTTGTCACCGGCCGCGCGCACCACTTGGGTCACCCCTTCGGTGCTGTTGAGCCCGCTGCCGCCGGTGACCGTGCCGCTGCCGGCGGACGCAGTGCCGCTGGCGGTCGAGCCGGTGCCTTTTTCGTCGATAATCGACACATAGAACTGTGGCTTGATGGTCGACTGCTGGATCTGCAGGGTGGAAGTCGCGCCGATCACCTCACCGTTGGCGTTCTGCCAGGTGCTGGTCATGACAATGCCGAAACTGACGATGCGCCCCGGTAGTACATAGCGCCCGCGCAAGTTCGCCAACTCCTGGTCCTTCAGTTCGATGGGCTTGAACGTTTCGGCGTGGGCCGGCTGGCTGGCTGCCAGGCAAACCACAGCGAGCCAGATTGGATTCTTCATTGGGGTGCTCCCCGGAGCGTCGTGCTCCTTGTCGTTGCAAGAGTCGTTAGAAGAAGTCGCTTTTGATGAAACCGAAGTCCAGCAGTTCTGCGTCCTGCACCGGGGTGAAGTTGTTCACCCGGCCCTTGGCGGTCAGGGGCAGGGGCGGGTCGAGCAGAATGTTGTTCTTGTCGTAGCCCTGGCCGATCACGGCGAAGATGATGCCGTTCCAGCCCTTGAGAAAATCATCGACCTTGTAGCGCTTGTGGCCCAGTACCGGGTCACCGATGTACACCCAGCCCTTGTCCACCTTCTGCATGACCACGAAGTGCTTGTAGCCGCGCACCTCCATCAGCACCACGACCGGGATGCGCACACTGTGCAGGGTCTCGGGCGCCACCCGATAGCCGCGGGCACGCATCCCCAGGCTTTCTACGTAGCGTTTCATATCGAGCATCGAGAAGCCTTGCGTGCGCACCAGGTCCTGGTCGGCGTGGGCCAGCATGCCCTCGATGATCTGTTGTTCGTCCACATCCAGCCAGTAGGCCTGGCGCAGGATGGTGGCCAGTGCGGCGGCGCCGCAGCTGAAGTCGGTCTTCTGTTGCACCAGGTCGGCGAACTTGCGCTCGCGTACGCTCTGGATGGGTTTGAACACCACGGCACCGCCCGGCAATACGGACAGCGGCATTTGTGCCGCTTCGCTCACGCTGGCCAGGCACAGCAAAAACGCCAAGGCAATAATGCGCATGATCGGATGCCTTCCGGTTCTGTTGAAGAAAGGCCCCCCGAAGGGGGCCTCAAGCACAGCGATCAGAACGAGGTGTTGGAGATGGCCAGCGAGTTGCTCTGCTGGTTGCCCACACCGGCTGCCACGTTCACGCCCAGGTTGCCACTGCCACCGTTCACCGAACCGCTCAGGGTTGCAGTGTTGGTCACAGGGTTAGCCCAGCCGGTCGGGGTCAGTACCTGGAAGGACACGGTATTGCTCAACTCGAACGAGCTGCTTTCACGGATTTTCTTGTCCACGTCTTTCGACGATTTGGACTCGTTCTTGGCCGACTTCTCGAAGGAAGCGTCAAACGATTTCTTGAACGACGAATCGTAGGAGTTTTCGAAGGAGGATTCCTTCGATTTCTCATGCGACTTCTCGAGGCTCACATCGAGATTGGCATACAGATCAGCCTCTACAGATACGCTGCGGCTATGATCGTGACGGCCATGATCCACTGTGACGGTTTTTGAAGCATCCAGCGATGCGTCCAGGGTAGCGTCCAACGTCGCCTTGCTGTGGGAGCGGGCGTCGTATCTGTTGGAGCCTTTAGCATCCCAGCTGTTGTAACCTTTGGCATCGAAGTGCTTGGCGCCGGAGGCCATCCAGCTTGACGAGTCCTCCTTGTCAACATGGAGCTCGAAGTCCTTTTTGTAGGAGGACATGCCGCTGCTGGTCTTGGTGAAGGTCAGCGTATCAACCCGGTAGGTGCGGTCGGCGCTGTTGTTCACCACCAGGCCTGGGCCGTCCTGGTCGGCAGAGGCCGTGGCTGTGGCGTTACCCAGTGGTGCGTGGGTGTTGGCAATGGCCATGGTGTTTTTCTGCTGGTTCAGATCGCCGCCAGCAATGTTGATGCCCACGTTACCTTCGGCGCCATCGGCCGAGCCGCTCATGATGGCTGAAGACTGGGTGGACCAGTTGTCTACACGGTTGTTGTCGCTGTACTGGCGGACGTCAGCGGTGGCTTCGGCAGTGCCGAAGACGAAGCTGTTGTCCAGGCTGGAGTCGGACGCTGCGTTGGCAATGGCCGCTGCGTTGTCCTGCTGGTTGCCGTTACCAGCTGCGACGTTGACACCCACGTTACCGCTGGCGCCAATGGCCGAGTCGCTCATCTCGGCGTCGTTGATGGTCCCTTGGTTGGTGATACGGTTGTCGGTGCTGCTCTGGTTGTCCCAGGCATTGGCCGTTGCATACACAGGGATCTTGGTTGGAGGAGGAGGCTTGTGGTGACCATTGTTATGATGGTGGCCATTATGGTGGTCATTACGCCGATCATTTTGCCCAGCTTGTACAGCAACAGCCATGATCGCAGCAATTGCGAAAACCAGAGGCTTGATTGCCATCGAGGGTTTCATGGTGATTCTCCGTACTTTTTAGGTTAAGTGTTGTTCTTAACTGCATGGGTCAATCCGCGACCCGTATGCTCAAGGTGTTGGCCATTCGGTTTCCCACCCCGGCACTCTGATTCAACTGGATCACCCCGCGGCTATCGGTGAATGCCTGGTCACTGGTAGTGACCTGGCGATGGCCGAGTGAGGCGCCAGCTGGATCGGAGCTGTAGAGCAGCGCCACGTTCTGTTGCATGAGGACGCTGTCGTCGATGCTTTGCGGCTGGGCACTGAGGCTGATGCGCAGTGCGTTGGCTTGCTGGGTGCCGGCGCCGGCGCTCTGGTTCACCCCGAGGGCACCGCTGCCGTTGCTGAAGGCGTTGCCCTGAATGCTCGAGCGGGCATCCATCGCCGGGGCTGCGGGGGTGTTCAGGCGCTGACGGATCTGCGTAATGGCGCTGGCCTCGGGCCCCACGGCGAAGGCGCGCGCGTTGGCCTGTTGCTGTTGGTCACCGGCAGCTTGGTTGACCGCCAGGTTGCCCTGGTAACGGCTGCCCGAACTGTCGATGTCGGCGTTGTTGATTACGGGAACCGGGGATTGCGCGAAGGCCGAAGTACTGCACAACGTGGCCAGGATCAGCAGCGTGTGCTTCATCTCACTTGCCTCCGGTCAGGATCTGCAGTGGCGCCAGGCCGCGCTGCACACTCGAATTGACCATGTTAGAGATGCCATTGCCCGAGCCTGTGCCGCGGCCACCGGCCAGGTTGGGTAGTTGGGTCTGGTTGTTGAGGTTGCCGCCCAGGTTATTGGTCTGTTGGGTGACCAGTGTGCTGATGCCCGCACCGCTGCTGATGGTGGCGAAGTCGCCATCAGTCAGTTCGCTGGTTTGCTTGAGAATGTGGTCGGAAGGGTTGGCGTTGACAGTGGTGGGGTTCGGGTCGGGTCGTAACGGCGGGACCACGGCGTTGCGTGTCTGCACATCACGGGTGATCACTATGATGCCGTTGTCGGCCTGGGTGGTCAGGCTCAAGGAACCCAGCATGCAACCCATCAGCAACAGGTGATAAAGGCCTTTATCAGTTTTCCTCACGACGACAACTCCTTCTATGAGTGCTGGCGCTGTTCAGCCATGCGAAGGAGAGAGCAGAAGGTGTGCCGCTTTTGAGAAGTGTATCCAGATCAACAGCTTAAGGTGAGTGTATGACAAACTACGACGTATTCTGTCTCAGGCGTGAAACAGGTAATCGCGAGTGTTGCCGGCAAAGCCAGCGGTGGTCTTGACTGGAAGGTTTTTTGCAGAGGTGTTTCGCCGGCGTGACACTGTCCCCAAAGCAGGGGAAGGCCCCACGATTCCGGGGCCTTTGCCCCACCGGGGTGTGTCAGTGGATTAACACCCGGCGGGGCAGCATGGCGCATCGCTATCAAGGAGCTTAGCCACTGTTTGCAGGGCCATCAACTGGCGCTGTGGCCAATTGCCTTCAATTATTTGATAGGCCTGGTCATGCCGTTGCAGCCAGTGCAGGCTGTCGTCGAAAAAGCGCTGGCGATCGCTCAGTTCGGGCTGGCTGCGCTGGCCATCGGCAACCCAATCCACGCCTTGTGGGCTCAGCAACAGGTGCAGGTGGTAATGCCGTGCCAGCAACGCCGGTTCCAGCCAGGCCGGGCAGTCATCGAACAGGGCATGACTCCAGAGCATGTTGCTGAGCAAATGGGTGTCGAGAATCAGCAGCGGCGGCGCCTGCTCGCGGGCGCGGTCCTCCCAGGCCAGCTGGCCGCGGGCGATGGTGGGAACGTCGGCGTAGCAGGTGTCGCGGCATTCCTGGTCGATGAAGTGGCGCACGTATTCGGCCACCACCACGCCGCCGAAATGCGCCTGGATTACCCCGCTGAGCCAGCTTTTGCCGCTGGACTCCGGACCGCACAACACCAGTACTTTCGTGGCCTGCGCCGCGCTCATGGCTGCACCAGCGCTGGGTCGCGGCGCCATTCCAGCCAGCCACGCACGGCAATCAGGGTGAGCACGGCGAAGAAGCCCGCGGTGAAGTAAAGCTGCTGGTGCAGGTACTGGCCCACGTAGACGATGTCTACCACCACCCACAGCGGCCAGCACTGCAGGCGCTTTTGCGCCATCCACAATTGTGCCACCAGGCTGAAACCGGTCAGGGTGGCGTCCAGCCAGGGCAGGGCGGCGTCGGTCCAGTTGGCCATTGCCGCGCCCAGGGCGGCACTCAGCAGCACCCCGACGGCCAGGCCGGCGAACAATGCCGGGCGCTGCAGGAGGGAGACCTGGCGGGCGTCTTCAGCATGGCCCGGGCGCTTCCATTGCCACCAGCCATAGACTTGCAGGATGGCGTAGGCCAGTTGCAGCAGCATGCCCGAGTACAGCTTTACCTCGTAGAACAGCCAGCCATAGATCAGCACCATGACCAGGCCGATCGGCCAGCACCAGGCGTTCTGCTTGACCGTGAGCCAGACAGCGGTGACGCCGAGGACGGCGGCGACGAGTTCAAGGCCGGACATCGGCTTTCCTTGGAGACTGCGGGGGAGGGGCGCGATTGTAGCGGGTCGGTGGGGGAAGGTGTAGGGCGGAACAGGCAGGGATGCGATTGCTTCATGTGGGAGATGCCATAGCCGATTACCCCCACAAGGATCGCGATTCCCTGTGGGAGCGGCTTCAGCCGCGAACACCGGCGCAGCCGGTGCCATGGCACCGCGCTGGATTCTTCGCGGCTAAAGCCGCTCCCACAGGGTGCGCGGACCGCTTGCTATACCCGGAACTGGCGTAGCAGTTGCTCCAGCTCTTCGCTCAACCGCCCCAGCGCCGCCCCGGCGTCACTGGATTGCCGCGCCGCATCGGCAGTCTGCTGGGACAACCCGGCAGTATCCAGCACATTGCGGTTGATCTCTTCGACCACATGCGACTGCTGCAAGGTGGCGCTGGCAATTGAGGCATTCAATGCGGTGAGGTTGTTCAGCGCCTGGTTGATGGCGTCCAGGCTGGCACCGGCCTCGCGGGCCTGCTCGACGGTCTGGCGCGAGGCCTCGCTACTGGTGTCGATGGCCTTGACTGCAGCGTCCGACTGGCTTTGCAAGTGCTCGATCATGGTATGGATCTCGGCCGTCGACTGCGCCGTGCGCTGGGCCAGCAGGCGTACCTCGTCGGCGACCACGGCAAAGCCACGGCCTTGCTCGCCGGCCCGCGCCGCCTCGATAGCTGCGTTTAGCGCCAACAGGTTGGTCTGTTCTGCGATAGAGCGGATCACGTCCAGCACACCACCGATGCGCGTGCTGTGCCCGGCCAGGTCGCGGATCACCTGCACGGCCTGGTCGATGGTCAGCGACAGCCGGTCGATCTGCGCCAGGCTGCCGTGAATGGCCTCTTGGCCTTGCGCCACCTGCTGTTGCGCGATGCGCATTTCCCCGGCGGCCTGCTCGGCGGTCTTGGCCACGTCCTGCACGGCGTAGGTCACTTCGTTGACCGCAGTGGCCACCTGGTCCATCTGCAGCGATTGCTGGGCGCTGTGCTGTTGCGCGGCACCGGCATTGTCGCCGACATGCCCGGCGGACCTGGCCAGGGCGTGGGCGGCCCCCTGCAACTGGCCGACCACGCCTTGCAGCTTGCCGTTGAAACGGTTGAAATGCTCGCCCAAGTGGGTGATTTCGTCGCGGCCGTGAGTGTCCAGGCGCCGGGTCAGGTCGCTTTCGCCGCTGGCGATGTTGCCCATGGCCTGCACTGCCTCCTGCAACGGGCGGGCGATGCTACGGGCAATCAGCATGACCACCAGTGCCATCAGCACGGCAATGGCCACACCCACCAGCGAGGCGTCGCGCAACTGGCGGGCGAATTCGGCCTGCACGTCGTCAACGTATACACCTGAGCCGATAATCCAGCCCCACGGCTTGAACAGCTGGATATAGGAAGTCTTGGCCACCGGCTCGCTGGCACCGGGCTTTGGCCAACGGTAGTTGACCGGCCCGGCACCCTGCTGACGGGCCAGGGCGACCATCTCGTTGAACACGGCAAAGCCGTCGGGGTCGCGGATGGCCGACAGGTCCTGGCCGTCCAGCTTGGGGTTGGCCGGATGCATGATCATCTTCGGCCCCAGGTCGTTGATCCAGAAGTAGTCGTTCTGGTCGTAGCGCAGCGCGCGTACCACTTGCAGCGCCTGTTGCTGGGCGTCTTCGCGGCTTAGCGTGCCGGCCGCCTCCAGGCCTTGGTAATAGGCCAGCACACCGGCTGCGGTCTGCACCACATGGCGGGTTTTTTCCGCTTTGGCCTGGTACAGGTCACCGTGGATCTGGCGCAGCATCAGCAGGCCCAATACCACCAACATGGCCACTGCCACCAAAAGGATCAGCCACAGACGGCGGCTGATAGACATCGATCTCAGGGTTTTCATCCCGCAGCTCCCGCATTGTTCTTTTTATTCAGGCGCATCCAAGCATGCTTTGCGTCTGGCCCCCACTCGACTAATGGCTAAGTGCTATCCATCCAATAGTCTGCAGCAGGTTGTACAAGGCGTTTGCAAAGGCGCTCTGTTAGGATTTCGGCCGCGCAAGATGAAACCTTTAGGCGGCGTGAACTTTTCTACTGGCATTGCGCCCAACAGTCGCTGTAAAACAGCCGGGCCGCGTACGGCAATTTCAAGCAAATCAAGAACAAGGGGCCTGCAACGAGCAGCGCTCCATCGGGGGAACGATGGATTTTTGGACTGCCTTCCAGGCAATCATCTTAGGCGTGGTCGAAGGGCTGACGGAGTTTCTGCCGATCTCCAGTACCGGCCACCAGATCATCGTCGCCGACCTGATCGGGTTTGGCGGCGAACGGGCCATGGCTTTCAACATCATCATTCAGTTGGCGGCGATCCTGGCGGTGGTGTGGGAGTTTCGCGGCAAGATCTTCGACGTGGTATTCGGCCTGACCAGCCAGCCCACGGCGCGGCGTTTCACCGGTAACCTGTTGCTGGCGTTCCTGCCGGCAGTAGTGCTGGGCGTGCTGTTCGCCGACCTGATTCACGAATACCTGTTCAACCCGATCACCGTGGCGGCGGCGCTGGTGGTGGGCGGGGTGATCATGCTCTGGGCCGAGCGCCGCGAGCACCGTGTGGAGGTGGACCACGTGGACGACATGCGCTGGAGCCACGCGCTGAAGATCGGCTTTATCCAGTGCCTGGCGATGATCCCGGGCACTTCGCGTTCCGGCTCGACCATTATCGGTGGCTTGCTGTTCGGTCTGTCGCGCAAGGCGGCGACCGAGTTCTCGTTCTTCCTGGCGATGCCGACCATGGTCGGTGCTGCGGTGTACTCGGGCTACAAGTACCGCGACCTGTTTCAGCCCGGCGACCTGCCGGTATTTGCCATTGGCTTCGTGACCTCGTTCATCTTTGCCATGATCGCCGTGCGTGGCCTGCTCAAGTTCATTGCCAACCACAGCTACGCGGCGTTCGCCTGGTATCGCATTGCCTTTGGCCTGCTGATTCTGGCGACCTGGCAGTTCGGCTGGGTTGACTGGACGACGGCACATGGCTGAGGCCGCGCGGGGGCAAAGGGTAGAGGGCGTACGTAATGTGCGCCTGAAGCTGCTGGTGTTGGGCCTGCTGTGCCTGCTGCCGGGCCTGGGCGCGGCGCGCATGGCCTGGGTCGATCAGGCCTGGTGGCCGCTGGCGCTGTACCCGGCAATGAGCCTGATCAGCCTGTTGCTGTATTGGCAGGATAAACAGCAGGCGCGTACCCAGGCCTGGCGAACGCCCGAGAAAGTGCTGCATGCCAGTGAGCTGCTGGGCGGCTGGCCGGGGGCGCTGCTGGCGCAGCAGCTGTATCGGCACAAGACGCGCAAGGTGTCGTACCAGTTGGTGTTCTGGGGCATTGTGCTGGTGCACCAGGTGTTCTGGGCGGACTGGCTGTTTCTTGGTGGGCGCTATCTGCCTTTCAGTTGATATTTGACTGTGCCGGCCCTTTCGCGGGTAAACCCGCTCCCACAGGATTATCCACTGGTCTCAAGATTTGTGCTGTACCTGTGGGAGCGGTTTTACCCGCGAAAGGGCCGGAACAGGGAATTCACAACACCAACCCCACCTGCAACCGCTTTGGCAACCGCCGCACCACCAGCTGGTGCGAGCGCTGCAACAGGTCACACAGCTCCTCACGCCCCATGGGGTAGGGCTGCGCCATGCTGATCCACCGCGCCCGCGCCAGGTACGGCGCAGGCCGCACCCCTGGGCGGTCGCAATAGCCGAGAAACAGCTCGTCGGCCACCTTGAACGACAACCCCGCACCTGCCAGGTCGAGCACCGCGAACATCTTGTTGCCCGCCACCGAGAACACCCGGACGCCGCCCCATTTGTAGTCCTCCCGTGCACCCGGCAGGCTCAGGCAAAAGGCCGCTACCTGGGCTTCGCTCATGTTCCGCTCAGACATACTTCTCTCCACAGGCCTCGAACGACGCAGCCAGGTGATCGATCCATACCCGCACCGCAGGCAGCAAACCGCGCCGATGCGGGTATACCGCTTGCAGGTAGCCACCCGGTAGCGACCAGTCGGGCAGCAGGCGCACTAGTTCGCCGCGTTCCAGCTCTTCCTCGCAGAACATGCTGGGTAGCGCGGTAAAACCGAGGCCCGCCCGTACAGCAGCATTACGTACTACGAAATCGTCGATGGCAAGGCGCGGTTCCAGGGCAATTTCCTGCTGCTTGCCATGGGGGCCGAACAGGCGGAAGTGTACCAGCCTGTCCGCCTCGGCAGCGCCCAGCACCGGCAATGATGCCAGCTCGCCCGGTTCGCGGATGTGGTCGGCGAAACCGGGCGCGGCAACCAGCTGCATCTGTGCCTGGCGCAGACGACGGGTGACCAGGGCGGGGTCTTCATCACCCAGGTCTCGCACGCGCAAGGCCACGTCGATGCCTTCGGAAATCAGGTCGACTCGGCGGTTGAGTAGCACCATGTCCAGTTGCACCAGCGGGTACTGCGAGAGAAAACGGCTGATCACATCCGGCAGGAAGGCGTGGGCCAATGCCACCGGACAGGACACCCGCAAACGCCCGCGCGGTTCGCTGCTCATGCTGGCTACCGCTTCGTCGGCGGCCTCGGCTTCCAGCAGCATGGCCTGGCAGTGGTGCAGGTAGCGCTCGCCCACTGCGGTGAGCTTCAGTTGCCGTGTGGTGCGCTGCAGCAGGCGTGTGCCCAGGCGTTCTTCAAGCTCGGCGATACGGCGTGACAGACGCGACTTGGGAATACCCAACTGGCGGCCGGCGGCGGCGAACCCGCCGGCTTCGACCACGCGGGCAAAGTAGAAGAGGTCGTTGAGGTCTTGCATGGGAATGTCTCACTGTTCCACCTGTGGGACAATCTAACGCATTTTTGCTGACTTATCAGCCATTGGTGAGGCCGGTAGGATTCTCCCCATCGTGATCGCCCAACGCCGCGGTCTTCATTCACAGGAGAGTCCCATGAAACTGTTGCATATTGATTCGAGCATCCTGGGCGACAATTCCGCCTCCCGCCAGTTGAGCCGCGAAGTGGTCGAAGCCTGGAAAGCCGCCGACCCGAGCGTGGAAGTGGTATACCGTGACCTGGCTGCCGACGCCATCGCCCACTTCTCCGCGGCTACCCTGGTAGCGGCTGGCACCCCGGAAGACATGCGCGACGCTGCCCAGGCTTTCGAAGCCAAACTGAGCGCGGAAACCCTGGAGGAATTCCTGGCAGCCGATGCCGTGGTGATTGGTGCACCGATGTACAACTTCACCGTGCCGACCCAGCTCAAGGCCTGGATCGACCGCGTCGCCGTCGCCGGCAAGACTTTCCGCTATACCGAAGCTGGCCCGGAAGGCCTGTGCGGCAACAAGAAAGTAGTGTTGGTGTCCACTGCAGGTGGCCTGCACGCTGGCCAGCCGACTGGCGCCGGGCATGAAGACTTCCTCAAGGTGTTCCTGGGCTTCATCGGTGTCACCGACCTGGAAATCGTCCGCGCCCATGGCCTGGCCTATAGCCCTGAGCACCGCAGCCAGGCGATCGATGCTGCCCAGGCGCAGATTGCCAACGAGTTGTTTGCTGCTGCCTGATCCTGCTGTTTTGCACAAGCGCTAAAGGCTTGCGCAAACCTTGTGGGAGCGGCCTTGTGTCGCGAAGGGGCCGCTCCCACAATCAACCTCAGGCTACCGGAATAGCCGGGTCAGCTGCTGCCAGCGCCGCAGCACGATCGGCCGCTGGCGGATAGATCCATACCGTATTGATCTGCGCCTTCAACACCTTGGCTTCGGCCTTGTCCTCCGGTGGCGACACCGTGCGCTCCCACCCTTCGGTATACACCGCCCCCCAGGCCCCAAGGTCCAGGCAGGTCACGTACTTGGGCTGGCTGTAGGTCATCGGGGCCACGCCAATCAGCTCGGCCGCCGCATTGTTGCCCGCATGACGCCCCAGCGGAATCGCATGCTGGCAGGACATCACCGCGTAATTGCCAAGCTCGTCGCAGGCGGCGTAGGCCACATCACCCGCTGCGTACACGGCATCATTGCCTTTCACCTTGAGGTTGCCATCGACATGCAAGCGGCCCTGGCGGTCGCGCTCGCCACTGATCTGTTCGGTGAGCGGGTTGGCCTTGAAGCCCACGGTCCAGATCACCGTGCTGGCGTCGATGCGCTGGCCGTTGTCCAGCAGCACGCCGGCAGGGTCCATCGAGGCTACCGTGGTACCACAGATCCATTCCACGCCCAGGGCCGCGCAGGCCTGCTCGATGGCGGGACGGATGCCGTCACCCAGGGCCGCGCCGATCCTCGCGCCACGGTCGACCACCACCACGCGCAACGCCGCGTCCTCGCCGAGGATTTCGCGCAGGCGGGCCGGCAGTTCGGTGGCGGTCTCGATGCCGGTAAAGCCACCGCCGGCCACCACCACGGTATTGCGCGCCGGTGTGTCGGGCAGGTTGGCCAGTGACTTCAGGTGGGTTTCCAGGCGCGCTGCGCTGTCGAGCTTGTCGACATCGAACACGTGCTCGATGCCGGCCATGTCGGGCCGGTTGAGCACACTGCCGCAGGCCATGATCAGGCGGTCGTAGGGCAGGGCGCACTGGGTGCCGCTTCGGGTGCGGTAGCTGACGCGGCGGGCTGCTTCATCGATGTGGAAGGCCGTACCTTGCACGAAGCGGACGTTGACGGCATCGAACAGCTCTTGCAACGGCGCGGCCATGGTGTGTACGTCGGCTTCGTAGAACCGCGGGCGCACATGCAGCTCGGCCTGGGGGGCAAGCAAGGTGACCTCGACATCCTTGCTGCCATGGAAGTCAAGCTGGCGGACGGCGCTGAGCGCGCTCCACAGGCCGGCAAAGCCCGCGCCAATGATCAGGATCTGCTTCATGGTTGTGCTCCTCTAAAGTTCGGTTAACAAGGTAGACCCTGTTGCTGGATGTTGGGGAGCGAGCATGCTTCAGAATGTTGGCGGCGTGATCACCCAGATCACCACGGCATCCACCTCACCGGGGTTGCCATAGCGGTGCGGCTCCTGGCTGGAGAAGCTGAAACTGTCCCCTTCGCCGAGCTGGAAATGCCGCTCGCCCACCCACAGCTCGAAGCTGCCACTGAGGATGTAACCAGCCTCTTCGCCGTCATGGCTGTAGCTCTGCTGGCTGTAGCTACCCGGTGGGAAGCGCGAATGCAGGATTTCGAGCTGGCGGTTGGGTTGGGGCGTGAGCAGTTGATCGACGATGCCATCTTCGTAGTGCACGCTCAGGCGGCTGTTGCGCCGTACCACATAGCCCTGGTCCTCTGGCGCTGTGGTGGCTTCGCTGGCGAAGAACCACTGGATGGTCACACCCAGGCTGCGGGCGATGTTGAACAGCGCCGGAATCGACGGATAGGAGAGGTTGCGCTCCAGCTGGCTAATGTAGCCAGCGGTCAGGTCACTGTGCGTGGCCAACTCCGCCAGGGTCATGCCACGGCGCTTGCGTAGGCCGCGAATGCGGCTGCCGAGAAACTGCGGCGCGGCGCCCCCGGCTTCGCTGGCGGGGGGCTGGGGGAGTTGGCTCATGCACGTCGGTCCATCGTAAAAGCCGCAGTATGTACAGCCTCAGAGCGCCCAGGCAACCGTCAGGCCATCGTGAATCGCTTCTTCGACGGTACGTGGCGCCAGGCAGTCGCCAACCCGGCGCACCTCGACCAGGCCGGCCAGGTCGACGGCCAGGCGGTCTTCCGGTTGATGGCCCATGCACAGTACCAGGGTGTCGATGCCTTCGAAGATCATCGGCTCGCCGCTGGCGGTGTGCTGCAGGTACACCGTGTTGTCGTCGCTGCCATACAGGCGGGCATAGGGCGTGATGGGGATACCCAGGCGATGCAGTTCGCCGGCCAGTTGGTCGCGTACATACAGCGGCAGGCTTTCGCCGCAATGGGTGCCATTGACCGCAAGCTGCACCTGGTGGCCCTCGCGCACCAGGCGTTCGGCGATACCGGGGCCGATCCAGTCGCAGCGCCAGTCGATTACCAGCACCGATCGCCCCGGTTTTGCTTCATTACGCAGTATCTGCCAGGCATCCACCACCTGTAGATCACCGGTGCGCTCGAAGGCCGGCCAGTAGGGGATAGCACCGGTGGCCGCGATCACCAGGTCAGGGCGTTCACGCTCGACCAGTGCGCGGTCGACCCGGGTGTTGCGTACTACTTCCACGCCCGCCAGGGCCATTTCCCGCTGCAGGTTGGTGCTGGCGCCACCGAACTCGCTGCGCCGTGGTAGCAACTGGGCCAGCAGCACCTGGCCGCCGAGCTGCGGACCAGCCTCGTATAGCGTGACCTGGTGCCCGCGCGCAGCGGCCACGGCGGCGGCTTTCATGCCAGCGGGCCCGCCACCGGCCACGAGGATGCGCTTGGGGCGGGTGGTGGGTGTCAATTGCCCGTACTGCAACTCGCGGCCGGTTTCCGGTCGCTGGATGCAGGAAATGGGCAAGCCCCGGTGGAAATGGCCGATGCAGGCCTGATTGCAGGCGATACAGGCACGTACGTCTTCGGCCTGGCCATGCTCGGTCTTGTTCGGCATCTGCGGGTCGCAGATCAGCGCGCGGGTCATGCCGCAGACATCGGCCTGGCCACGGGCCAGAATCAGTTCGGCTTCCTGGGGCTGGTTGATGCGCCCGGTGACGAACAGCGGGATTTCCAGATGTTGCTTGAAGGTGCCGGCCTCCCGGGCCAGATACGCCGGTTCGATGGCCATTGGCGGCACGATATGCACGGCACCGCCCAGGGACGCTGACGTGCCGGCCACGATGTGCAGGTAATCGAGCCGGCCCTGCAAGGCAACCGCTGCGGCCAGCGACTCGTCCTCGCTCAGCCCCTGGCTGTCGCGCTCGTCGGCACTGATGCGCAGGCCGATGATGAACTGCTCGTCGGTGGCTGCCCGTACGGCGTCCAACACTTCGCGCAGGAACCTCAGGCGCTGCTCCAGTTCACCGTTGTAGCCATCTGTGCGCTGGTTTACTCGCGGGTTGAGGAACTGCGCGGGCAGGTAGCCATGGCTGGCCACCACTTCAACGCCATCCAGCCCGGCCTGGTGCAGGCGGCGGGCAGCACTGGCGTAGCCCTGGACGATTTCGTCGATCATCGCCTGGTCCAGCGCGCGCGGCATCACCCGGAAGCGTTCATTAGGCACCGAGGACGCCGAGTAGGCCACCGCCAGCAAGCCGTCCGCCGACTCCATGATTTCTCGCCCGGGGTGGAACAGTTGCGACAGCACCACGGTGCCGTGCTCATGGCAGGCCTCGGCAAGCTGGCGGTAGCCGTCGATGCAGGCATCGTCGGTGGCCATCAGCACATGCGAGGTATAGCGGGCGCTGTCATGCACCCCGGCCACCTGCAGCACGATCAGGCCGACGCCACCGGCGGCGCGGGCGCGCTGGTAGGCGATGAGCTTGTCGTTGACCAGGTTGTCGGTAGGCAGGCAGGTGTCGTGACCGGTGGACATGATGCGGTTTTTCAAGCGTTTGCCGCGGATCTGCAAGGCTTCGAACAGGTGAGGGAAGGCGGTCTGCATACAGGCGGCTCCGGTGCGCTGTCGTTATTCTTTTGGCTATGAAAGTTCAGTCTAAGTAAAAAATCAAACTGTTTTTTTACTGGTCTGGGTTCTCTCATCTTCACGGCGAGGGCATGACGAGCGGCAGTTCAATGAGCCGGGTGGGGGTTGAAACAGGGCGAGCGGGCTGACCCGGATGCAGTGCAACTGGCGTGGCGGTGTTGTTGCGGATACTGGAGCGGGTGGCGCCGGACTATCGTCGTTGATGTTCGGTGCGAGTGCCGTCCTTCCCTCGCACCGCGTTCGCGGCGCAAGGGCGAGATGTTTCTACGTTGATGGCGAGAGGACTCAGTGTGCGTCAGGCACGATCATCGCTGCCGGTGCCTCTTGCGCCCGCTGCCGTGCCACCCAGTAGTACAGCACGCTCGGCACTACCAGGCCGATTAGCCACGAGACATCCACACCGCCCAGGTGCGCGACCAGCGGCCCTGTGTACAGTTTGGTGTCGATGAACGGCATCTGTATCAGCACGCCCACGGTGTAGACGATGATTCCTGGCCAGTTCCAGCGGCCGTATCGGCCCTGCGGGTCGGCGAGGGCGGGTATGTCGTAACGCTCCTTGGTGATGAAGTAGTAGTCGACCAGGTTGACCGCGCTCCACGGCACGAAGAACGTCAGCAGGAACAGGATGAACGACTTGAACGCACTGAGAAACGAATGCTGGCCAAGCAAGGCCACCAGGGTCGCGGCGCCGACGATGCCCAGTACGAACAGCAGGCGCTGGGCACGGCTGATCGCCAGGTGGCCGCGGAAGCCGCTGATGATGGTTGCAATGCACATGAAGCTGCCATAAGAGTTCAGCGTCGAGATCGTCACCTTGCCAAAGGCGATGCAGAAATACAGCAGTGCTGCGGTGCTACCGGCGCCACCCAGGCCGACGATGTAGGCCACTTCGCGACCGGAGAACTGGGCACCGGCGATAGCGGCGGCGAACACCCCGAGGATCATTGATGCCTGGGCGCCGATCACCGAGCCCAGGCCTGCGGCGAGGAAGGTCTTGACTGGCGATGTACTGCTTGGCAGATAGCGCGAGTAGTCGGCCACATAGGGGCCGAAGGCGATCTGCCAGGACGCAGCCAGCGATACGGCGAGCAGGAACGATGCCCAACTGAAGTGGCGGTTGTCGAGTAACTGCCCGATGTCGGCCAGCATCATGATGCGACTGAACAGGTAGACGAAGGCAATGATGCCCAGCACGCTGGCGATTCGGCCGATCCAGTGGATCACCCGATATCCGGCCAGGGTGGCGAGCACGATTATGCTGGCGAATATCAGGATACCCGTGCTGTCGCTGACGTCGAGCAATTGGCCGATCGCCTGTCCGGAGAGCACCGTGCCGGTGGCGGTGAAGCCCAGGTACATCAGGCATACCAGCACCATCGGTATGGCCGCGCCGTAGACCCCGAACTGCACGCGGCTGGAAATCATCTGCGGCAGCCCCAGGCGAGGGCCCTGAGCGGCATGGAGGGCCATGACCGCGCCGCCGATCACTTGACCGAGCAGCAGGCCGATCAGCGACCAGAACACGTCGCCACCGAGCACCACGGCCAGGGCGCCGGTCACGATTGCAGTGATCTGCAAGTTGGCCCCAAGCCAGAGGGTGAACTGACTGTACACGCGTCCATGGCGTTCAGTCTCGGGTATGTAGTCGATCGAGCGCCGCTCGAGTACGGGTTTGCTGGGCATTCAGTGGCTCCGCTTCATTGTTCTTGTGTAAGCGAGTCAGTCATCGGCGGGGACGCGAGGCGGATGACCTCTTCATCATGTGAGCATGTATATACAAGTCAGGTCAAGCCGTGCCTTGCGAGTGAAACAGTAGCGCTGTTGCGCAATGATGGGCCGCAACTGTGCTGGTCCCTGGTAACGGATTAACTTTATGCTGTAACGAAATATGTCTAGAGAACCTGAAGAAGGAAGCTGCAATGCCACTCAAGGACCTGCTCACCGCGCTGGTGGTAATTGTCGCCTGGGGAGTCAACTTCGTAGTCATCAAGGTTGGCCTCGATGGCTTGCCGCCGATGTTGCTTGGGGCATTGCGCTTCTTGTTGGTGGCGTTTCCGGCGATCTTGCTGATCAAGCGGCCCAAGCTGCCCTGGCGCTGGCTGATCGCCTATGGTGCGACCATTTCGTTGGGTCAGTTCGCTTTCCTTTTCCAGGCCATGTACAGCGGCATGCCGCCAGGGTTGGCCTCACTGATTCTGCAGTCGCAGGCGTTCTTCACCCTCGGCTTCGCCGCGCTGTTCCTCGGTGAGCGACTGCGCCTGGCCAGCGTGCTGGGGCTGCTGGTGGCGGCCAGCGGCCTGGCACTTATCGGCAGCGAAGACGGCGGCCATGTACCGATGCTGGCGCTGGTGCTGACCCTGTGTGGTGGCGCCATGTGGGGCTTGGGCAACATCATTACCCGGCGCTTTGGTTCGGTTGACCTGGTGGCGCTGGTGATCTGGGGTGGTCTGATCCCGCCATTGCCGTTCCTGGCATTATCCTGGTGGCTGGAAGGGCCGGAGCGCATTGGCCATGCCCTGGCCAACATCAGCTGGAGTTCGGTATTGGCCCTGGCCTACCTGGCGTTTGTCGCCACCATGCTCGGCTACAGCCTGTGGAGCAAGCTGCTGTCGCGCCACCCGGCCGGCAAGGTGGCGCCGTTCTCGCTGCTGGTGCCAGTGATTGGCCTGAGTTCGTCGGCGTTGTTGCTGGGCGAGCGTTTGACCGCGACCCAGGGCTGGGGCGCATTGCTGGTGATGGCCGGGTTGCTGGTCAACGTGTTCGGCGCCCGCATTGGCCAACGGCTGCGCGCGGTCAGCGCGTAATCCGCTGCCTTGTAGGAGCGCACCTGCCGGGGGACCTGCGCTCTGTTAGAATCGGCCTCTTTTGCCAGGCCAATGGAGCGCACCCCCATGATTATTTCCACCACCAGCCAGCTTGAAGGCCGCCCGATTGCCGAATACCTGGGCGTGGTCAGCTCCGAATCGGTGCAGGGTATCAACTTCGTGCGCGATTTCTTTGCACGTTTTCGCGACTTCTTCGGTGGCCGTTCGCAAACCCTGGAAAGCGCACTGCGCGAAGCTCGGGAACAGGCCACCGAGGAATTGAAGGCGCGGGCACGCCAGTTGCAAGCCGATGCGGTAGTGGGGGTGGATTTCGAGATCAGCATGCCGTCCGTACAGGGCGGCATGGTCGTGGTATTTGCTACCGGCACGGCGGTGCGCCTGAAGTAGAGCGTCTGCCGCTGGTCGGTTCCAAGGCTTCAGCCTGGGCGGTCTGCAAATGACCAGCTAGTCTCACTTTCACTGGTCGCGTTTAGCTAGGCAACTGTTCTGGTTGCCGGCGCGTCCGCCACTGGAGGGAGACAGGGCATGAGCGAATCCTTTTTCGAAGACCTGAACGACGCGTTCCCGATCAACAGCCAGGTGCGTTGCGGCCAGGCGGTATTCCGCCTGGGCTTCGCCCACATGACGCTGGATGATTCCGAACAGCTCCAGCCTGCACACCTGCAGCGCAGCAAAAAAGGCCGCTTCATGCCGCGGGTTCCGCTGAAGAAGTGATCCCGCTCCAGCACAACCCCGCCGAATGGCGGGGTTTTTATTGCTGTTTCTTGATCCGCCTCATGGTATTGCCGGGTAGCGCTCGCCGGATGGTCACGGCTGTGGTTTTCTGACGCGGCATTCCAGCAACGGAGGATTGAATGCTCATGCGAGTCAGGGAAGAGACCTATTGGCAGTGGGCCGACGCCCAGTTGCACAGCCGCTGCCACGACGAAGCACTCAGTGACGGCACCACGCTGGATGTGCAGGTACGTTTGTCGCGCCTGGGTGCGACTCAACTGTTCCTGGGGCTGTATGCCCGAGATGGGCGGGCATTGCTGGAGGAGTATTACCCTGCACGGCCAGGCGAGACCATGACACGCGCCCTGGTGTGGGGGGTTGACCGCGCCCGGGCGCTGGCAACCGGCGCCTTGCCGCTGCCGGAACCCCGCAGCCAGCGGCGCCAGGCATGAAAAAGCCCGGCCTATGCGGGCCGGGCTCAGGTAAGGGTGGGAACCCTCAGTTGAGCGGTTCGATCACCTTGACTGCCTGCTGCTCACGGGCAGCGGGCCATTCTTGTTGCAGGGTCTGCAGGACGCGGCCAACGAACTCGGTGTCGGCGGCGGCCTTCTTGCCGACATAGCCTTGGCCACGGCGGTAGACCTTGAAGCGTGCACGCATGCTGGGCAGGTGCTCTTCGAATTCATCTTCGACGGTGTTCGGTGGCAAGCGGTCGAGGCGCACTTCACCGGACTGGCTGACCCACAGCAGGTGGTCGTCAAGGCTGTCCTTGCGTACGGCGAACAGCTGAGCCAATTGGTCGATAGTCGGATTGTCGTTCAAGTTCATCATAAAGCCCCCATTACCCATTCGTAGGTGATTTTTCACAGTTGGCGCTATCACGGTGTAGCGCACTACCAACGCTGCTACAGCAGCATCGCAACAGGGGCTTTCTCACGCTGCCTTTTGGACAGTTTCCCTCTCCACGGACGGCCTGCGTTACCGCGCAGGCCGCCTGGAACACCCTTGCCACCGCTCCCGATCGGGGAGACGACTTCATCATGCCCAAGGGCGATGAACGGCGTCAACCACTTTGTAGTGAAAATTTATGCTCACTACATCCTGTCGTTTTGTTCGACAATCGCTGCCGGCACTACAGCCCGGACAGAATGTCGAAGGCTGCGTGCACCCTGGCTTCATTCGGGTAATTTCGGTTGGCCAGCAACACCACGGCCAGTTGTTCGGCGGGCACGAATGCGGCGTAGGCGCCGAAACCATTGGTCGAGCCGGTCTTGTTGTACCAAGCTGCCGGCAGCGCGGGCAGGGCTGGTTGCAAGCGCGTGGTTGCCACCGGTTCACGGATAAGCCGTGGGCTGTTGCCATCGACCAGTGTGCCCAGCGTGACTGGGTAGGGGTAACGCTCCCAGCCCAGGCCCTGGGTCATGGCGCCGACCTGGAAGTAGCCCTGCTGGGTAATGGCGGTGGCTTGCACCAGCGCGGGAGGCAGGCCCTCCGGCTGCATGTGCAGACGCACATAGCGCAGCAGGTCGCTGGCGCTTGTCTTGATGCCATAGGCTTCGTCGGCGTAAGGGCCGGGGCCGACACGCACCGGTTTGTCGGCACCGTCGTAGCCTTGGGCATAAAGCCCCTGGGCGCTGGCCGGGACGTGCAGATAGGTGTTTTCCAGGCCCATTTTTGCCAGCAGCCCCTCGCTCATCAACGTGGAAAACGGCTGATGCTGCGCGCGGGCGGCCAGGTCACCGAACAAGCCCAGGCTGGGGTTCGAGTAGCAGCGCTGGGTGCCAGGTTTGGCGCGGGGCTGCCAGTGACGGAAGAAATCGACCACCTGCTGCGGCGTCTGCACTGCATCCGGGAACTGCAACGGCAGGCAGTCGGCACTGTAGGCACCCAGCTCCAGCACGCTCGCGTCGCCGATGGGCGTGCCGGCAAGGGCCGGGTGATAGCGCTTGGCCGGGTCATTGAGGTCCAGTTTGCCTTCGGCACTGGCCAGTGCGACCAGGGTGGCGGTGTAAGTCTTGCTAAGCGAACCGATCTCGAACAGCGTGTCGCGGCTGACCGGCACATTGTCGGCCTTGCTGGCCACGCCATAGCTGAAGTAATGCGCGTAGTTTCGAGCGTAGATCGCCACCGCCATGCCGCTGATGCCTTGCTCCTGCATCAACGGGCGGATGATCTGGTCGACCTTGGCCTGCAACTGGTCGTCGGCCTGGGCGGCACTGTGGCCCAGGATGAGGGTGACGGCTGCCAGTGCAGCCAGGCGAGAGAGGATCATGGGCGGGTCCTTTACTGGGGCATGTCCGTTGAGCGATACCGGTGGGGGTTCCGGCGTTAGCGGCGAAAAGCCGAGGACCTTATCGTCTGCCCTTGCACAATGACAAGACGGAAACTGTGATGAAGTATTTGCGAATGTTATTCGACAATTTCACCCTGGCCTTGCTCGGGGTGGTGCTGATTGCCACCATGCTGCCTTGCTGGGGCGATGGCGCGGTGTATTTCGGTTGGCTGACCAACCTGGCTATTGGCCTGCTGTTCTTCCTGCACGGCGCCAAGCTTTCACGCGAGGCGATCATCGCCGGGGCCGGGCACTGGCGCCTGCACTTGCTGGTGTTCTCCTGCACCTTCGTGCTGTTCCCGCTGCTGGGTCTGGCGTTCAAGCCGCTGTTCGTGCCGCTGGTGGGCAACGAGCTGTACCTGGGCGTGCTCTACCTGTGTGCCTTGCCGGCCACCGTGCAGTCGGCCATCGCCTTCACCTCGCTGGCGCGTGGTAACGTGCCAGCAGCCATTTGCAGTGCGGCGGCATCCAGCCTGCTGGGCATCTTCCTCACGCCGTTACTGGTGATGATGTTGCTGGGGGCCAGCGGTGATACCGGTTCTGGCCTGGATGCAGTGCTGAAGATTACCCTGCAGCTGCTGGTACCGTTCGTGGCTGGGCAGATCGCCCGGCGCTGGATCGGTGCCTGGGTCAAGCGCAATGCGCGCTGGCTCAAGGTGGTGGACCAGGGCTCGATCCTGCTGGTGGTCTACACCGCGTTCAGCGAGGCGGTGGTCACCGGGTTGTGGCACACGGTATCGCCGCAGCACCTGGCTGGATTGTTTGCCGTGTGCGGGATCTTGCTGGCGGTGGTGCTGTACGGTACCCGGTTGCTCGGCAAGTTGCTGGGCTTTGACCTGGAGGACCGCATTACCATCCTGTTCGCCGGCTCGAAGAAGAGCCTGGCCACCGGGGTGCCGATGGCCCAGGTGCTGTTCGTCGGCAGTGGCATAGGCGCGATGATCCTGCCGCTGATGCTGTTCCACCAGGTCCAGCTGATGGTCTGTGCGGTGTTGGCGCAGCGTTATGCCAGCCGTGAGCAGGTGGCTGAAGAGGCTTCGGCGGCGTAACGGTTGTGGGAGCGGCCTTGTGTCGCGAAAGGCCGCAAAGCGGCCCCGGCAATATATGCCCCACGCCGAACTCCGGGGGCTGCTGCGCAACCCTTTCGCGACACAAGGCCGCTCCCACAGGGTAAAGCGCCGCTGTTGCTATCTTGCCTGCCCTGAAGTGCGCTCGCGCAGCGCCTTGCTTACCTCGGCCTCGATCTTGTAGGCCGGCGCCTCCAGGTCGTCGTAGTTGCGCGTGTAGCGCCTGGCGAACTCTTCCACACCCAGCTGCTGATACTGCTGCACGTGCTTGAGCTCGTGTGCCCACAACGCCACGTTGTCCTCGGCATCGGCGGGGCGGCGGAAGATGATCGTGTCGATCAGCGTCACGGCGTTTACGTCGGGGTTCTGCAGCAGCGCATTGGCCGCGCTCATCTGCTGTTCGTCACCCACCCGGAAGCGCGCTGCGTCGAGCACGGCAAAGTCGTACCAGGGTTCCAGTTGCGCACGAATATGCAACGGGATCGGCTCGACGCCGCTGGCGGTGGCTTCGTCGCGGGCCTGGTGCAAGGCGTATGTCAGGCTGGACGAAGCCAGGACTTCCACGTCCTTGAGAATCTGCCCGGCCTGCCCGGGGTCGATGGGCGCACAGAAACACCCCATCAGGCACACCTGGTACTGCCCTGGTGGGCAAGCCTGTTCGGCGAGTGCAGGCAGGCTCAGCAGCAGCCCCAGCAGTAGACTAATCCGCTTCATGCAGGGCCTTCTCGACAAAGTGGCGGCTGGCGTCCAGTACCTGCGACTGCACGCTTTCAGTGGCCAGCATGCGCCCGACCAGCAAGGCGCCGACGCACTGGCTGATCAGCACCCAGGCCAATTCGTCGTCCTCCAGGATGGCGCTCCAGGCCTGGTGCAGTTCCACCAGCCAATGCTCGGCCACTGCGCGTACCGGGGGTTCGGCACGGGCAATCTCCACCCCCAATGGCGGCAGCGGGCAGCCGCCTTCGGCATTGTGCAGGTGGGCCAGGCTCAGGTACTGCTGCAGGCAACGGCCCAGGCGTTCGCGGCTGGCCTTCTGGTTGGCCAGGCGTGCCAGCGGGCTGTTGCACAGTTCCTGCCGCACTACCTCGGTGAACAGGTCGTCCTTGGACGGGAAATGGTTGTAGAAGGCACCACCGGTCAGGCCGATCGCCTTCATCAGCCCGGCCACGCCGGTACTGGAAAAGCCCCCGCGTTTGGCCAGGGCGCCGCTGCTGGCCAGCAGCCGCTCACGGGTTTGCTGCTTGTGTTCGTTGGTGTAGCGCATTCACTTGTCTCTGCAGGCGGGCTTGACGGTGGCGGCGATCATAACATAGCGTTCGTTTACTAAACGATCATTTACCAATGGAGGCAGGCATGGCAGAACAACAAAAAGTAGTGCTGGTGATAGGTGCGGGGGATGCCACCGGTGGTGAGATCGCCAAGCGCTTTGCCCGCGAAGGCTACATTGCCTGTGTGACCCGGCGCCAGGCTGACAAGTTGCAGCCGCTGCTGGACGAAATCCGCGCTGCCGGCGGTCAGGCCCACGGGTTTGGCTCCGATGCGCGCAAGGAGGACGAGGTGGCGGCGCTGGTCGAAACCATCGAGCGTGATATCGGCCTGATCGAAGCGTTTGTGTTCAATATCGGTGCCAATGTGCCCTGTAGCATACTTGAGGAAACCCCACGCAAATACTTCAAGATCTGGGAGATGGCCTGTTTTGCCGGCTTCCTCACCGCCCAGGCGGTGGCCCGGCGCATGGTCCAGCGCGAGCGCGGCACCATACTGTTCACCGGTGCCACCGCCGGCACCCGTGGCGCGGCGGGCTTTGCGGCATTCGCCGGGGCCAAGCACGCCTTGCGCGCCCTGGCCCAGAGCATGGCGCGCGAGCTGGGGCCGCGGAACATCCATGTCGCCCACGTGGTAGTGGACGGGGCGATCGACACCGCCTTCATCCGTGACAGTTTTCCCGAGCGTTACGCCCTCAAGGACCAGGATGGCATCCTCGACCCGGCCCATATCGCCGACAGCTACTGGTTCCTGCACGCCCAGCCCCGAGACGCCTGGACCTTCGAGCTGGACCTGCGCCCCTGGATGGAACGCTGGTAAACCTCTTTCGCCAAGCAAGGACCGTAACCATGCACAAGACTGTCGATTTCTTTTTTGACTTGGGCAGCCCGGCCAGCTACCTGGCCTGGACCCAACTGCCAGGCCTGTGTGCCCGCCAGGGTGCCACGCTGCGCTACCGGCCGATGCTGCTGGGTGGGGTTTTCCAGGCCACCGGCAACGCGTCGCCTGTGATGATTCCGGCCAAGGGCCGTTACATGTTCACCGACCTGGCGCGCTTCGCCGCGCGCTATGGGGTTCCGTTAGAGTTGCCGCCGGGGTTTCCGGTCAATACCTTGACCCTGATGCGCGGTGCAATGGGCACCCAGCTGCGTTCGCCGGAGCGGTTCGAGGCGTTAGTGGCGGTGCTGTTCAACGGGCTGTTTGTGCAGCACCGTAACCTCGGCGATAGCGCCGTCCTCGACAAGACGCTCAGCCAGGGCGGCCTCGACCCGCAGGCATTTCACGCGCTGGCGGGTGATGACGAGGTGAAGGCCGCGCTCAGGCACGCGACCGAAGAGGCAGTGGAGCGCGGGGTTTTTGGTGCGCCGACCTGCTTCGTCGGTGACGCGATGTTCTTCGGCCAGGACCGCCTGGACTTTGTCGAAGAGGCCCTGCGTCAGGGTGTCGACAGCATTACCTGAAGGCGCCCCTCCCACAGGGTTGGCGCGTTCCCTGTGGGAGCGGCTTCAGCCGCGAACACCGGCAAAGCCGGTGCCATCCCCTTGCATAAAGCAATCAGAAGTTAGCCGGGGTGTTGGCGCTGATGATCTCGGCCTCGTCCGGGCCGATGTTCTTGAAACTGTGCGGCAGGGTAGTGGGGATGTAATACCCGTCGCCCGAGTTGAGCACGCTCACCTGGCCATCGACCCATAACTCGACGGTGCCGCGGGTGACCAGGCCACACTCCTCACCCTCGGCATGCACGATCGGTTCGCCCGAGTCGGCGCCCGGTGCGTACAGTTCACGCAGCATGCGCATCTGCCGGCCTTCGACACTGGCGCCGACCAGCAGCATACGCAGGCCATTGCGGCCCAGGTCTGGCTGTTCACCTGCACGGAACACGTAGCGCTCTTCGCGCACCGGCTCGTCGAAGCTGAAGAACTCCGCCAGGCTCATCGGAATGCCTTCGAGCAATTTTTTCAGGGAGCTGACCGAAGGGCTGACGCGATTCTGCTCGATCTGCGAGATCGTCGAATTGGTCAGCCCGCTGCGGCGGGCCAGTTCCCGTTGGGAGAGGTTGTTGCGTTCACGCACCAGTTTGAGTCGCGTCCCCGTGTCCATAGCCGCCTTGTAATCAGAGGTGTCAAAAATAATGAGCGATGCGCATTAAAACACACTCTGCACGCTTGCGCGCTGTGCTTGTCAGACCCGCTGTTCGCGGGGCATCGGCCATAACCCGACCAGCAGCAACAGCGCAGCTACAGCCAGGAATGGCAAGCGTGGATCGGCGGCATATACCAAGGTGCCGGCCAGTGGCCCGATCACTGCGCCCATGCCTTGCGCGGCACCGATGGAGCCGGCCGTGGCGCCTTGCTCGGAGGCGTGCATGGCATTGGCCGCCAGCGCCGAAAACGCCGGGAAGACAAAGCCCATGCCCGCCGCTGCGACGAAGTAGCAAACCCACAGCCAAAGGGGCGTGGTGGCCAGCGAGCTGCAGGCAAAGCCCAAGGCCGAAACCGTGGCGCCGACCCGGATCATCTTCAGCGGTGGCCATTCCAGTTGGCGCAGCAGCACCTGCGCCAGAATCAGCGCCACGCCCACCGTGGTCAGGGCGATGCCAGCGGCCTGGGCGGCTTCGGCAGGGCCCAGGTGCAGGCGGTCGAGGGCGAAGAAACCGACGATGATCTGCGACACCGAGACGCTGAGCATGGCGCTGAACGCCACCAGCAAGGGGCGACGCAGACGCGGGTCGTTCAGCCGCACCGGGCTGGGAGCGTGGCTGTGCGGCAGCGCCTGCGGCTTGAGGGTAAACAGCAGGACCAGGAAGGCACTGGCCGGCAGCAGCGACATGATATGGAACGGCACGCTCAGGCTATGCCGCGCCAGCAGCGCCGCCAGCGCCGGCCCAAGCACCAGGCCGACGGCGTTGGCCGCTCCCAGCGAGGCCATGGCCCGGGCCCGGCGTTGCGGTTCGACATAGTCGGCGATCAGCGCATTGCAGCCCACCGGGATGGCAGCGTAGAACGCGCCGATACAGCCGCGCGCGACCATCAGGCCGATGAAAGACAGGCTCGCCCCCGGTAGCCAGCGCAGCGCGCCTTCGACGAACAGACACAACAGCCAGTAGGCCAAGGTGAAGCCAGCGCTGCCCAGCAGCAGGATGCGCCGGCGGCCCAGGCGGTCCGCCGCGCGCCCCCAGGGCCGGGCCAGCAGCACCCAGACCACGCCGGCCACGGTTACGGCGGCACCGGCCTGCCACGTGGCCATGCCGAGCTGGCGGGCGATCGGGCCGATCAGGGCGACGAAGGCCATCATCGACATGGTGCAGGCCATGTTGGCCACCAGCAGGGGACGCAAGTCCAGGGTGCTGGCGGGTGTAAGGGCGGCAGGATCCTTTGCGGCGTTCATAGGGCAGTCCAGGGTTGTACGGCAGATAGAAAGGCGATCTTGTTGAGAAATATTATCGATTGTCGAGCCCCTGGGCTGCCGTGACTCATTCGCTGCGACGCAGTGGGCCAGGCCACATGCTACGCAACACACCGTCGCGGCGCACCCACGCATGCATCAAAGCCGCACCCACATGCACCAGCACCGTGGCGAACAGCAGGTAGCCAGCCCAGCCATGGGCCTGACGCAGCACGGCGTACAACTGCAAGTCATGTGGGGCGATGGCCGGCAAGCCCAGCGGGCGTGGGTAACCACCGGCCGACAGCATGGCCCAGCCCAGCAGCGGCATGGCCAGCATCAGGCCATAGAGCAGCAGGTGCGAGGCCCCGGCGGCCCAGCGTTGCACTGTGGGCAGGTCGCGCGGCAGGGCCGGGTGGGGCAGGGCCAGGCGCACGCCGATGCGCAGCAACACCAGCACCAGCAGGGCCAGGCCGGTGGCCTTGTGCAGCCCGATCAGCACGGGGTGGCGCGGCGACAGGTCGGCGACCATGCTCACACCGATGAACAACATGGCCAGGATCAGCACGGCCATCAGCCAGTGCAACAGGCGGGCGAGGGGGTGGAAGACGTCGGTTTTCATGGGCGGGCTCCGGTGCCGAGCGATTCACGGCTGCGGCGGTTGAAGGATTCCGAGTAGGCCGCCGAACGGGCGGCGAGGATCGGGTCGGCGGAGGCCTGGATGCCCCGGGGCAGGATCAGCGGGTCGAAGTTGAGGTCGCGGCAGGCCCCTTGCTCGGGGCCGTCGGCGTGTTCCAGCACCAGCGTGCCGGCGTCCACGCTGCGCCGTTCGGCAGGCCAGGGGCTGGCAGGGTCGTCCACCGCATCACCAGGTTCCGCCAGCACCAGGCGCAGCGTCCAGCGCAGCGGACCTTGGGCCAGGCGTTGCTGCAGGTCGTGCTGCAGGAACTGTTTGTCATCGACTTGGGCAGGCAGGGCGGTAAACGCTGTTTGCGGCTCCAGTTGCCAGCGCACCGGGTGGGCCGCGCCGCCAGCGTCGATCAGGCGGAAGGCGTTGATGCTGTGGTACTGCGTACTGGCGAAGCTGTTGCTGGGCTTGTAGCTCGCCGCCCATTGGCGAAACGCCGCGCTCTCCGGGTGGGCGGCGAAGAACGCTTTCAGTTTGCCTGGGTCCGGTTTGCCGGTGGCCGGGTCTGGCGCACCCGCCAGCACCTGCTCATAGAAGGCTTGTGGCGTGCTTACTGCCAGCACCGGCGGGTTGTTCATGCCGGTACGCCAGACCTGCCCGTCGTCGGTGCTCAGCTCGATGGCCAGGCTGCGCACCGGTATGCCGGTATCCGGCGCGAACGGGTTGGCGCCGCCGATGGCGAAACGGCCGATCACTGGCACCCGTGGCTGGCTGAACGCCCGCGCCGTGGACAGGCTGGCGGCCTGTCCGCTGGGCTGGAAGTAGCCGCTGACGCACAAGCCCTTGGCGTGGTTCTTGCGATATCCCGGGTAATGCCCGGCCTGGGCTTCGAAGGTGTCGATGATGCGCTGTGGGGTCAGCCGGGTTTCGCCGAGCCATCCGGCGGCATACGCAAATCCGGCGCCTGCGGCCAGCATCACGGCGCCGATGGCAGCCAGACGCAGGGCCTTGGCTGGGCCGTGCAGGGGTGAGTTCATGGTCATCGTCCAGTTCAGTGAAGGTGCCGGTACGACGGCGCTGGGAATAACTTATTCCATCAAAGGGAATAGAATTTCCTCACAGGCGTCTGCCTCTTACACTGACAACCCCAGAGGCCGGGACTTTGCCATGCATGATCTGGACGACCACCAGTGGCGCGAGCTGCTGGCCCGCCTGCGCCGCTTTGCCGTATGGCTGACCCGCGAGCCGGGCAGTGCCGACGACCTGGTGCAGGCCACGGTCGAGCGGGCCTTGAGCCGGCGCGACCAGCAACGCGATGCCGATGCACTGCGGGCCTGGCTGTTCACCATCCTTTATCGGCTGTTCCTCGACGGTAAGCGCCGCGACCGCCTGCATGCCCGCTGGCTGTCCTGGTTCGGCCGTGCCGAACGTGACGACGAGCCGGTCGGCGGCAATCTCGAGGCCATTGTCCTGGCCCAGGCCGACCTGCAGGCGTTCGCTCGGCTCACGGCAGAGCAACGTGCGTTGTTGCTGCTGGTAAGCATCGAAGGTTTGAGCTACAAGGAGGCCGCCCAGGCCCTGGGCATCCCCATCGGCACTGTGATGTCGCGCCTGTCGCGCGCCCGCAATGCCTTGCGCGAACTGACCGAGTGCAACCCCCAGCCCCCAGCCTTGCGGAGACTGAAATGACGCGCCTGATCCCCAGCGAAGACGAATTGCATGCTTACGTCGACGAGCGTCTGCAGCCTGGCCGCCGTGCCGAGGTAGAGGCCTGGCTGGTGGCCAACCCGCAGGCAGCGGCCAAGGTCGAAGGTTGGCGTACCGATGCCCGCCGCCTGCGTGCGGCGCTGGCCGGGTTTGGCGAAGTGCCTGGGGCGCCGCAGCTGGACCTGGGGCAGTTGCGCCGGCAATTGCGCCAACGCCGCCAGCGGCGCTGGGCCACGGCGGCGGTGTTTTTGTTGGCGTTGGGCGTGGGTGGCCTGGGCGGTTGGCAGGTGCGCGATGCCACCTTGGCACGTGCCGATCTGCCGATGGCCGATGCCGTCCAGGCGCACCGCTTGTTTGCCGGCAGTGCGGCACTGGATATTCAGGCCAGCGACCGGGGCCAGTTGCGCGACTGGCTGGGGCGCCACTTCAACCGCGTGGGCCAGTTGCCGGACCTCGCGGGCTACGGCTTCAAACCGGTGGGCGCGCGCCTGCTCAGCAATGAGCAGGGGCCGGCGGCGTTGCTGGTGTTCGAGGATGGCAAGGGCCAGCGCATCAGCCTGTTCCTGCGCTCTCCGGGGGATCAGTACCGGCGCATGCCGGACGGGCAGCGGGTGGATGGTCAGCTGGAGGCGCGGTACTGGTCGCATGGGGCCTACAACTTTGCCCTGGTCAGCGCGGCCGACGATGTGCGCGGGGCGGGGGTGGGGGAGGCGTTGCGGTCGGGGTTGTGAGTGGGGGGAAGGTGCATGCCTTGGGCTTTGTGGTGCCTGTGAGATCGAGCGCCGCCCGCGCGGCGCTTCGCGGGGCAAGCCCGCTCCCACATTTGTTTCGGGCCAGTCACTCCTGTGAGGTCACCTCTGTCCGCCTTGTTTGTTCCATTCGATATCAAGGGTGGGCAACTGCTCCTCATCCATCTCCAGCCATGCACCAAGGCTGCAACCCACCTGGCACAGGAATAATTGGCCCGAAACAGATGTGGGAGCGGGCTTG